>Ga0164299_10000011_pt1 | contig 99250 bp, 92 predicted proteins | sample Whisoiple_221_MG_FD_109712 | JGI IMG/M metagenome (GOLD analysis project Ga0164299, IMG submission 109712) | Unamended control soil microbial communities from upstate New York, USA - Whitman soil sample_221_MG | ecosystem: Environmental > Terrestrial > Soil > Agricultural land ...
GAGCGCCGAGGCGGCCGAGGCCTACGAGGAAGCACGGGGGCTGATCCGTGCCTGACGCCCCCGGCCTGGAGCTGATCCGGGGGGAGATCGAGCAGGACCACCCCGGCGCGGTGCTCGACACCGGCTTCGACCGCGATCAGCCGGCGCTGGTCGTCGACCCGGCGCAGATCCTCGCCGTGCTCGCCTGGCTGCGCGACGCGCCGGGCCAGGGCTACCGCTTCCTCTCCAGCCTGCACGCAGCGGACTACCTGCCAGCCGAGCCGCGCTTCGGCGTCCACTACGAGCTGCTGAATCGCGACCGCGTGGAGCGGCTGCGGGTCAAGGCGATGCTGCCCGATCCGGGCGACGATGCGCTGCCCGAGATCGACTCCTGCGTAGAGCTGTTCCCGACGGCCGAGTTCCAGGAGCGCGAGGCCTACGACTTCTTCGGGATCGTGTTCCGGGGGCACCCAGATCTGACCCGGATCCTGCTGCCCGACGACTACGTCGGCTGGCCACTGCGGAGAGATTTCCCGGTCGGCGGCGAGCCAGTGACGTTCACCTATAACGAGCGGGCCTATGGCTGAGAACGTCTCACCCGCGGGTGGCGTGGCCGCGACAGGACCCGCGGCCGACAGGTCTGAGGTCATGACGATCAATATCGGCCCTCACCATCCCGCCACCCACGGGGTGCTGAGGCTCGTCGTGGACTTGGACGGCGAGGTGGTCAGGGACCTCGAGCCGGTGATCGGCTACGTCCACACCGGGATCGAAAAGTCCTGCGAGGACAAGAGCTACTGGAAGGTCATCCCCTTCGTCGAGCGGATGGACTACGTCTCCTACTTCTTCCAGATGGAGGCCTTCTGCGGCGCGGTCGAGCGGCTGGTCGGCCTGGAGATCCCGCCGCGTGCCAAGTACCTGCGGACGATCTTCCTCGAGCTCAACCGCATCCACTCGCACCTGGTCTGGCTGGGGACGACGGCGCTCGACCTCGGCGCGATCTCGATGCTCTGGTACTGCTTCCGCGACCGCGACCGCATCCTCGACCTGTTCGAGATGGCGACCGGCCAGCGCATGCACACGCGCTACTTCCAGGTCGGCGGCGTGATCGAGGACATCCCGCGCGGCTTCGAGGCGAAGCTGCGCCAGTTCGTCGCCGACATGCCGGTTCGTGTCGAGCAGTACCAGGCGCTGCTCGACCGCAACGAGGTCTTCCTCTCCCGGACCAAGGGAACCGGGGTCGTGTCGCGCGAGCGGCTGCTCGAGCTCGGCGTAAGCGGACCGCTGCTGCGCGCCGCGGGTGAGCCCTGGGACCTGCGCAAGGCATTCGACTACCTCGCCTACCCCGAGATGGACTTCAAGATCCCGGTCGGCACGGTCGGCGACAACTACGACCGCTACCGGGTGCGGGTGGCGGAGATGGTCGAGTCGGTGCGGATCGTCGAGCAGGCGCTCGACGGCCTCCCCGAGGGTCCCTTCATCGCCGATGACCGCAAGTACGTGCTGCCGCCGCGCTCGGAGCTCTCAACCTCGATGGAGTCGCTGATCCACCACTTCAAGCTGGTCACCGAGGGCTACCGCGTCGAGGCGGGCGAGGTCTACTACGCGATCGAGTCGCCGCGCGGCGAGCTCGGCTGCTTCGTCCTCGCCGACGGCTCCTCCAAGCCGGCCCGAGTCCATTTCCGCGACCCCTCCTTCGTCAACCTGCAGGCCTTCAAGGACATGTCGACGGACGGCTACGTCGCCGACATGATCTGCAGCCTCGGCATGCTGGATCCGATCCTTGGGGGAGTGGATCGATGATTCAGACAGGGACGATGCCTCTCAACCGCGGGTCCTGTCGCGACGGCCTCCCCCATGTGCTCGGATCCCGCTTCGCGGGCTCCTCCGCTATGGGGGACCCCCGCCGCCGCGCCACCCGCGGAAGGAGGGCTCGTGGCTGACTTTCCTGTCGACCAAGCTGTCAGCGAGGGTCGGATCCCGGAGCGCTCTCCTGAGCTTGTTCCCGAGCTTCATGAAGTTGATTGCCCTCCTGAGCTGCGGGAGCGGATCGAGACTTTGATGGGGCGGTATCCGGACCGGCACTCGGTGTCGATTCCGGCTCTGTGGGCTGTGCAGAGGCTCTATGGCTGGTGCACGCCGGAGGGGATTCGGCAGGCCGCCGCGGTCATGCGCGTCACCCCGGCGTACCTGGAGTCCGTCGCCTCCTTCTACGACCTGCTGCACATCGAGCCGGTGGGGTCGCACAAGGTCGCTGTCTGCACCAACATCAGCTGCTGGATGCGCGGCGGCGACGAGCTGCTGGGTGCCTTCCGCGCCGCCGCCGAGGGGGCCGAGGACGTCTTCGTCACCGGCTTCGAGTGCCTCGGCGCCTGCGACATCGCGCCGATGGCCTCGATCGACGAGCGCTACTTCGGTCCGCTCGAGCCAGGCGAGGCGGGGACGGCGATCGACCAGCTGCTGGCCGGCGAGGACGTGCTGCCCGAGAAGGCGCTGGCGAAGCGACAGCTGGCGGGTGACCTGGGGTGGGCGGACGGGAACGGGGATCGGAATGCCTGAGACGCGCGTCCTGCTCGCCCACGCCGAGGACCCGGCGCTGCGCACCCTCGCCGGCTACAGGGGCTACGGCGGCTACGCAACCCTGGAGAAGGCCTACCGCGAGATGGAGGCGAGCGAGATCCTCGAGGAGCTCGAAGACAGCGGCCTGCGAGGCCGCGGCGGCGCCGGCTTCTCGATGGGCAAAAAGGCCTCCTTCCTGCCGCGCGGCGAGATGGCCAAGTACCTCTGCTGCAACGCCGACGAGTCCGAGCCGGGGGCGTTCAAGGACCGCGAGCTGATGCAGCGCAACCCGCACCAGCTGATCGAGGGGATCGCGATCGCCGCGATCGCCGCCGGCGCCGGCCACGCCTTCATCTTCATCCGCGGCGAGTACGACGCGCAGGCCGACAGCCTCGACGCCGCCGTAGCCGAAGCCTATGAGGCCGGCTACCTCGGCAAGGACATCTGCGGCTCGCGCCGTGACCTGGAGCTGGTCGTTCACCGCGGCGCCGGCGCCTACATCTGCGGCGAGGAGACGGCGCTGCTCGATGCGCTCGAGGGCAAGCGGGGCAACCCGCGGCTGAAGCCGCCCTTTCCCGCCGTGCAGGGTCTCTACGGCGGGCCGACCCTGATCAACAACGTCGAGACGCTCTCCAACGTGCCGCGCATCGTCGCCCACGGCGCCGAGTGGTTCCGCGGCTACGGCACCGAGCAGTCACCGGGAACCAAGGTCGTCTCGATCTCCGGCGGCGTGTGGCGGCCCGGCAACTATGAGGTCGAGCTGGGAATTCCGACCCGCGAGCTGATCTACGACCTCGCCGGCGGGCCGCTGGAGGGACGCGAGATCAAGGCCTTCTACCCGGGCGGCTCCTCCGCCCCGGTGCTCACCGCCGCGGAGGGACTCGACCTCCCCTACTCCTTCGAGGCGATGGCCGAAGCGGGCTCGATGCTCGGCTCGGGCTCGATCATCGTCGCCGACGACAGCGTCTCGATCCCGCTGATGGCGCTGCGCACGGCGCGCTTCTACCACCACGAGTCCTGCGGCAAGTGCACGCCCTGTCGCGAGGGCACCAACTGGACGGTGAAGATGCTCGAACGGGTGGTGCGCGGCGAGGCGACGCCGATGGACCTCGACATCATCAGCTCGGTCCAGGACAACATCATGGGCAACTGCCTCTGCGTGCTCGGCGACTCGATGGCGATGCCGGTGAGCGCGATGGTGAAGAAGTTCAGGCCCGAGTTCGAGGCCGTGATGGCGGCTGAAGCGGTGGCTGCATGAGTCGCGAGGTGACGATCGTGATCGACGGCCGCGAGGTCGTCGCGACCGAGGGCGAGATGCTGCACGACGCGGCGAAGCGGGGCGACGTCGAGATCCCGGTCTTCTGTTACGAGCCGAAACTTGGCGACCCGGTCGGCGCCTGCCGCATGTGCCTGGTCGAGGTCGAGGGGATCCCGAAACTGCAGACCTCCTGCTCGACGCCGGTGCGCGACGGCATGGTCGTCAACACCCGCAGCGAGCAGGTCAAACACGCGCAGAGCGCCGTGGTCGAGTTCCTGCTGGTAAATCACCCACTCGACTGCCCCGTCTGCGACAAAGGCGGCGAGTGCCCGCTGCAGGACATCTCGATGGGCTGGGGGCCGGGGAAAAGCCGCTTCACCGACCAGAAGCGGCACTTCCGCAAGCCGGTCGAGCTCTCGCCGCTGGTCGCGATCGACCGCGAGCGCTGCATCCTCTGCTACCGCTGCGTGCGCTTCAGCCAGGAGATCTCCGAGGACTCCCAGCTGCAGTTGCTGGAGCGCGGCGACCGTACCTTCGTCGGCACCTTCGACGACCGCCCCTACGTCGACCCCTTCCACGGCAACATCACCGACCTCTGCCCGGTCGGGGCGCTGACCAACTACACCTACCGCTTCCGTGCCCGCCCTTGGGACGTCGAGCAGGCCGGCTCGGTCTGCACGCTTTGCCCGAGCCAGTGCAACGTCAGCTTCACCGTCCGTGACGAGCAGGTGAAGCGGGTGATCGCCCGCGACAACCCCGACGTCGACGACGGCTGGCTCTGCGACCGCGGCCGCTACGGCTTCGAGATGTTCGCCGCCGAGGAGCGGGTGCGCGGCCCGCGCCTGCGCAACGGAGCGGTCGGCTGGGACGAGGCGATCGCCAAGGCCGCCGATGCGCTGCGGGCCGGCGCATCCGAGATTGACCACACCAGAGTGGGGTCGATGTCGGATGCGCCGAGCAGCGTCGCGGCGATAGTCGGCGACGCCTCCAACGAGGAGGGCTATCTGGTGCAGCGGATTATCCGCGAGGCGCTGGGCTCCCCCCACATCGACTCGCGCACCTCCCGCGGCCCAGCCCGCAACACGCTGCTGCGGCTCGCTCAGCCCGACATCTCGGCCAGGGTGCGCGACATCGACGACGCCGACGCCATCCTCGTCGTCGGCTCCGACCCCCTGCACAGCTCGCCGATCCTCGACCTGCGGATCCGCAAGGCGATGCGCCGCAACGGGGCCAAGCTTGTGGTGGCGACGGACCGCCCGACGACCCTCGACGGCGGCGCGGCCGCGGTCACCCGCTACGCGCCCGGCGCCGCCACCGCGTTCCTCGCCGAGCTATCGACCGGCCTGCGCACGGGCGACAGCACTTCGGACGCGGCCGACGTTCTCAAAGACGCAGAGCGCGTGGTGATCCTCTGGGGCGAGCGCATCAGCCGCGAGGGCGAAGAGGCCACCACCGCCCTCTTGGACGTGGCCGCCGCCCTCGACCTCGCAAGCAAGGACGACAGCGGCCTCCTGGAAATCCCCGACCTGACGAACGCCCGCGGCCTACGCGAGGCCGGCTGTCTCCCGGACGCAGGCCCCGGCTTTGCCGAAACCGCCCCCGGCAAGCCCACCGAGGACATCCGCGCCGCCCTCGAGTCCGGCGAGCTCAAGACCCTCCTCCTCTTCGGCGCCGACCCTCTCCGCGACTTCCCAGACACGGAAGCTTGGAAGCGAGCGCTGGCGGCGGCCGACCACCTCATCGTCTTCTCAACCTTCGAGAACGCGACGACGGCCAAGGCTGATGTGGTCTTCCCCCTGGAGACCCACGCGGAGAAAGACGGCACGGTCACCCATCCCGACGGTCGTCTCCAGCGCGTCCGCCCCAGCGCGGGGCGCCCGGGCGACATCCGCCCCAACTGGGGAGTGCTTGCCGAGCTGTCGCTTGCCCTGGATCACGACACGGGCATTACGTCGCAGCCTTCGGCTTTCGAGGCCCTGACGAACGTGGTCCCGTTCTACTCCGGCATCACCGACGCTGAGATCGCAGGTAGGGGCAGCCGCTGGCAGGAGCGCAGCGCTGCGGCCTCTCTCCCGGCGCCGGAGTCATCCGTTCCCGAGAGGGCGCCGGACGCAGGGTCCCCGGAAACTCTGAGCGCAAGCGAATCCGGGGACCCTGCGTCCGGCGCCCTCACCGCTTCGAGCGAGCTGAAGCTCGGCACCTACCGCGACCTCTGGGCGGGCCCGATCACCGAGCTCAATCCGCCGCTGAAGTTCCTCCAGCCGCAGCAGCGCGTCGAGCTCTCACCAGCAGATGCCGAGGGACTTGGAGTGAAAGCTGGCGACGAGGTTCGTGTGGCCCAGAACGGGACGAGCGTCGCGGCCCGGGTTGCGATCAAGGAGCGTGTCCAAGAGGGCGTGTGTTTCCTAAGTGAGGGGAACGCCAACGGCAATGCGAACCAGCTGCTGAACGGGGGGCCGGCGAGCGTGGAGATTCAGAAGGTCGAGAGCTGATGCTGCCCCTGGCCGACACCCAGTTCGTCGAAGCGACCTGGATCATGGTCGTCAAGTCGCTGGTGATCTTCGCGGTGATCTTCGGCATCCTGCCGCTGATGACGGTCTTGGAGCGCAAGCTGATCGGCCGCTTCCAGCACCGCTACGGACCCAACCGGGTGGGGCCGTTCGGCATCCTGCAGCCACTTGCGGACGTTGGCAAGCTGCTCGGCAAGGAGGCCTTCCGGCCGGCCAACGCGATCCCGACCCTGTTCGTGCTGGGGCCGCTGCTGCCGGTCCTCTCCGGCGTCCTCGCCCTGGCGATCATCCCCTGGGGCGACGTCCAGGACGGCGTCGGCCTCTACGGGATCGACGTGCCGATCGCCATCCTCTACTTCTTCGCCGTCGGCTCGATCGCCTTCTACGGCGTCCTGCTGGGCGGCTGGTCCTCGGGCTCGAAATACAGCCTCCTGGGGGCGATGCGCGGCGCGGCCCAGCTGATCTCCTACGAGGTATCGATGGGCCTGGCACTGCTCGGCGCGATCATCATGGGCGGCTCGCTCTCGCTGGTCGACCTGGTCCACGCGCAGGGCTCGCTCTGGTTCATCGTGCCCCAGCTCGTCGGCTTCCTGATCTTCATGCTGGCCGGCTTCGCCGAGACCAACCGCACCCCGTTCGACATGCCCGAGGCCGACGCCGAACTGGTGCAGGGCTTCATGACCGAGTACGGCGGCATGCGCTTCGGCAGCTTCCTCCTGGTCGAATACATGGAGATCCTCGTCGTCTCCGGGATCGCCACGGCGGTCTTCCTCGGCGGCTGGATGGGACCGGGGCCGGGCTGGCTCGACCCGATCTGGATGCTGGCCAAGATCATGGGCCTGATCCTCGTCTTCATCTGGGTGCGGGCGACGCTGCCGCGGCTGCGCTACGACCAGCTGATGAGCCTCGGCTGGAAGGTGCTCTTGCCGCTGGCGACGCTCAACGTCCTCGTCACCGCGGTTCTGGTGGTGGTGACGTGAGGCGCCTGGCGACTTACCCCCCCTATAGAGACGGAAACTCGCCACGGGGGGTCTGCTCGTGAGCGAGTTCCCCTACCTGAAGGACCAGGATGTGGTCGAGGTCCAGCGCGGGCCCGAGCCGGGCGGGGTCGGCGGCGCCTACCGCGCCTTCGGCGAGACGCTGCGCGGGCTGAAGACGACGATGGCGCGGCTGATCGAGGGTCCGCTGACGATCCAGTACCCCGAGGAGAAGACCCCCGTCTACCCGCGCTTCCGCGGCCGCCACAAACTTCACAAGTTCGAGGACACCGGGCTGGAGAAGTGCGTCGGCTGCTCGCTCTGCGCCGCCGCCTGCCCGGCCGACTGCATCCGCGTCGTCGCCGCCGAGAACATCCCCGGCGAGCGGGTCTCGGCCGGCGAGCGCTACGCCGCCGTCTATGAGATCAACCTCTCGCGCTGCATCTTCTGCGGCTACTGCGAGATCGCCTGCCCCTTCGACGCGATCACGATGGGCCACGACTACGAGATGGCCGACTACAGCCGCGAGGACCTGATCTTCACCAAGGAGATGCTGCTGGCCGAGCCGCTCGACCGCACGCCGCTGAAAGCCGAGGGCGAGTAGTGGAAGCGGTCCTCTTCTTCGTCGCCGCGATCGGCGCCCTCGGCGGCGCGATCGGGGTCATCGCCATGCGCAACCCCTTCTACAGCGTGCTGGCGCTGATCGTCCACCTCTTCTCACTCGCCATCCTCTTCCTGCTGCTCACCGCGGCCTTCGTCGCCGCCGCTCAGGTGGTCGTCTACGCCGGCGCGGTGATGGTCCTCTACGTCTTCGTCGTCGCCTACGTCGGCGGCGGCACCGAGTCGGCTTGGGAGTCGATCCCCGGCCAACGCCTCCTCGCCCCCCTGCTCGGCCTGGCCCTCTTCGTCGAGCTCGCCGTAGCCGTCCTCGCCTCCTCCCTGCTTGCTCTAGGCCAGGACGGTCCCCAGGTCAGCTCTGGCTTCGGCGACCCAGCCGCGATCGGGTATTTGCTGCTCGAAAAGTTCCTGCTGCCCTTCGAGGCCAGCTCGATCCTCCTCCTTCTCGCGGCAGTCGGAGCCATCGTTCTCGCTGGTCGCAGAAGCGAGTCCGCTGTCGAGAGCGCGACGGGGGCGGCCTCGGCGGGAGCTCCTCGCGAACGCGAGCCCGACGAGGCCGCCCCCGTCGCGCCCCCCACCGGAGCCCCCACCCGATGAGCATCGAGTGGTACGTCGTCCTCTCCTCGCTTCTCTTCGCGACGGGTGCAATGGGAATCCTGATCCGGCGCAGCCCGATCGTGATCCTGCTCTGCCTCGAGCTGATGCTCAACGCCGGCAACCTCGCCCTGGTCGCCTTCAGCCGCATGGTGGGCAACCAGCAGGGCCAGGTCTTCGCCCTCGTCGTGATGGTGGTCGCCGCCTGCGAGGTCGTCGTCGGCATGGGCCTGATCGTGGCGATCTTCCGCCGCAAGCTGCCGCTCGACGTCGATGAGCTGCGGGAGCTGCGCGGATGAGCGCGACGACCTGGGCCTGGCTGGTCCTCCTGCTGCCGCTGTTCGGCTCGATCGCCGTCGCGCTCGGCTTCCGCGCGATCCCGGCGCGGGTCGCCGGGGTCATCGGCACCGCCGCCGTCGGCCTCGCCTTCCTCTGCGCGATCGCCGCACTGGTCAACCTGCTCGGCGAGGACGCCGAGGCGCGCCACCACGCCTCCTCGCTGTGGACCTACGCCGGCGCCGCCGGGCTCGACATCAAGCTCGGCATCTACGTCGACCAGCTCTCCGCTTTCATGATGCTGGTCGTCACCGGGGTCTCGGCGCTGATCCACCTCTACTCGTTCGGCTACATGCGGTCCGACGAGGGCTACCACCGCTTCTTCAGCTATCTCAACTTCTTCGTCTTCTCGATGCTGCTGCTGGTTCTGGCCGGCAACTTCGCCCTGCTGATCGTCGGCTGGGCCTTCGTCGGCTTCGCCTCCTACGCGCTGATCAGCTTCTGGTACCGGCGAGCGACGGCAACCAGGGCGGGAATGAAGGCCTTCGTGATCAACGTCGTCGGCGACATCGGCCTCGTCCTCGCCGCCTTCCTGATCTTCCGCGAGCTGGGGACCTTCGACTACAGCGCCGTCTTCGCCCAGGCACCGCACACCTTCGACCGCGGCGAGTGGACGGTGACCGCGATCTGCCTGCTGCTGCTCGTCGGCGCCTTCGCCAAGTCGGCGCAGATCCCCTTCCACACCTGGCTGCCGGACGCGATGGAGGGCCCGACCCCGGTCTCCTCGCTGATCCACGCGGCGACGATGGTGACCGCCGGCGTCTACCTGATCGCCCGCACCCACGTCCTCTTCTACCTCGCCCCGACCGCCGCCGACATTGCCGCCTTCGCCGGCCTGGCGACGCTGCTGATCGCCGGCACGATCGCGATCGCGCAGACCGACCTCAAGCGCGCAATCGCCTACTCGACGATGAGCCAGATCGGCTACATGATCATGGGGGTCTCGATCGGCGCCTACGCGCAGGGCCTTTTCCACCTGATGACCCACGCCTTCTTCAAGGCGCTGCTCTTCATGACCGCCGGCTCGATCATCTCGGCGATGGCCAATCGCCAGGACATCGACCGGATGAGCGGCTTCTGGCGGGCGATGCGCTTCACCTCGCTGATGCTGGTGATCGGCGGCCTGGCGCTGGCCGCCTTCCCGCTCACCTCGGGCTTCTTCTCCAAGGACTCGATCCTCGCCTACGCCGAGGCGCGCGGCGGGATCTACACCTGGATGGCGATCGGCGGCTACGTCGGCGCCTTCCTCACCGCGCTCTACACCTTCCGCCTCGTCTTCCGCGTGCTCCCGGGCGAGCCCTGCGAGGAGGCGCAGCACCTGATCGATACCGGCGAGCTCTACCACGGCCCGCCGATCAACCCGGCCAACGAAGAGGAAGAGGACACCGAGATCGGCTTCCCCGGCGCCACTCATCATGTCGCCGAGGGGTCGTGGCCGATGGCGGTGGCGATGGCGGTGCTCGCCGCCGGCGCGCTCTTCGCCGGCCTGATCCAGGTTCCCGGCGTCGACAACGTGCTCTTCGGCTTCCTCGAGCCAGCCTTCGCCGACTCGCCGCTGAGCGCGATCCACCCGACCGTCGGCGCCGAGTGGCGCGGCCTGGCGATCGGCGGCGTGATCTCGCTGGTCGGGATCGGCTTCGCCTGGTTCCTCTGGGTGGCGCGGCCGGAGCTGCCGGCGCTCTTCCGCCGGCAGCTCCGCCCGGTCTACCTGCTCTGCCTCAACAAGTGGTACTTCGACGAGGCGATCGACTTCCTCGTCGTGCGGCCGGCGCTCGCCATAGGCCGCTTCGCCGACAGCGTCTTCGAGCGCTTCGTCGTCGACGGCCTCGTCACCGGCACCAAGGAGACCGTGAGCGGCGCCGGCGGCATCGTCCGCGTCGTGCAGAGCGGCTTCGTCCGCAGCTACGCGCTGCTTCTGCTCGCCGGCTTCGCCGGGCTCGCCCTCTATTTCCTGCTGAGCAGCTCATGATCAACTCGCTGCTCTGGACCCCGCTCGCTTTCGGCCTGCTCGGCCTCTTCCTGCCGAAGCGCTACACCGGCTGGTGGGCGGCGCTGGGCGCCGCGGTGACGCTGGGGCTCGCGGTCGCGCTGCTCGCCGGCTTCGACTCCGGCGCCGCCGGCCTGCAGGACACGGTCGACGTCAACTGGATCCCCGGCCTCGGCGTCGACTACAGCCTCGGCATCGACGGCCTCAACGGCTTCCTCGTCGTGCTGACGGCGCTGCTCTGGCTGGGCGGGACGGCGTTCGCCGCCTTCCGCGAGCAGGAGCGGCCGCACCTCTTCTTCCTGATGATGCTGCTCGGCGAGACCGCGACCCTGGGCGCCTTCGTCGCTCAGGACCTGCTGCTCTTCGTCCTTTTCTTCGACCTGATGCTGGTCCCGTTCTACTTCCTCTTCGGCGTCTGGGGGACCGATAGGGAGGACGGCCCGACCGCGGCCGCGGCGACGCTGAAGATGCTCGTCTACACGTTGATCGGCTCGCTGCTGATGCTGGTCGGGGCGATCGCCACGGCGATCATCGCCAGCGACGGCGGCCACATCACCTTCTCGATCGCCGAGCTGGCCAAGCACCCGGTCGGCGCGGGCAGCCAGCGCTGGATCTTCTGGTTCTTCGCCGCCGCCTTCCTGGTCAAGATGCCGGCCTTCCTCCTGCACGGCTGGATGCCCGACGCCTACCGGGCGGCGCCGCTGCCGGTGCTCGCGGTCTTCTCCGGCGTGCTGGCGAAGGTCGGCGCCTACGGCTTCCTGCGCGTCGTCCTGCCGCTCTTTCCGGCGGCGACGGTGCAGTTCCAGGAGGTAGTGTTGGTGATCGCCCTCGCCTCGATCCTCTACGGCTCGGTGATGGCCTTCACCCAGACCAACGTGCGGCTGGTCGGCGGCTACTCCTCGGTCGCCCAGCTCGGCTTCATCACCGCCGGCATCTTCGCCCTGCGCGCCGACGGCGCCGACGGCGCGGTGCTGCAGATGGTCAACCACGGGCTCGTCGTCGCGCCGCTCTTCATCATCGTCGCGATCCTCGCCGAGCGCAGCGGCACGGAGGACCTGCGCGAGATGGGCGGCATGGCGATGCGCGCGCCGGTGCTGGCGGCGCTCTTCCTGATCGTCACCCTGGCGACCCTGGCGATGCCCGGCTCGGCCAACTTCATCGGCGAGTTCTACATCCTCAACGGCCTCTTCCAGGCGAAGATCGTCTTCGCCTTCGTCGCCATCTCCGGCGTGGCGATGTCGGCTTACTACGCGCTGCGGCTCTACCAGCGGACGATGCACAACCGCCCAGCACCACAACAGAACCAGGCGATCGCGAGCCGCGAGCTCAGCCTGCGCGACGGCCTCGTTCTGGCCCCGCTGGTCCTCTGCATCGTCGGCCTCGCCCTCTACCCGCAGCTGATCCTGCACCGCACCGACCCCGCGGTGCAGGCCCGCGTCGCCGCAACCCGCGAACCGGTCCCAGCCCAACTGGCGTCGACGGGACGAAAAGCGGACCCCGGCTCCTCTTTCGGGCCCGTCGGCGGAGCGGAACGATGACCTTCCACGCGCCAGATATGGACTATGCGGCGCTTTCGCCGGTCATCGCGCTGACCGCCGCGATCTGCGTCGTGCTGATCAGCGCCGTGATCAAGCCGCTGCGGCGCGCTGCGGCGGGCCTGACGCTGATCTCGCTGGCGACGACCGCCGGGCTCTTGATCTGGCGATGGGACAACCCGCAGGATCTCGTCGCCGGCGCCCTGCGGCTCGACGACCTGGCAATCTCGATCTCGCTGATCGCGATCGCCGCCGGCGCCTTCGCCGTGCTGCTCTCGCTGCGCGAGCCAGCCGCCGAGCAGGCGGGCTCGGGCGAGTACCACGCGCTGCTGCTCGGCTCGGTGCTCGGCATGGTCCTGCTGGCGCAGGCGCAGAACCTGGTCAGCTTCTTCGTCGCGATCGAGACCCTCTCGATCCCGCTTTACATCCTCTGCGCGACCAACCTGGTCCACGAGCGCTCGCTCGAGTCCGGGCTCAAGTACCTGATCGTCGGCTCGCTCGGCTCGGCGACGCTGCTCTACGGCATGGCCTTCCTCTACGGCGGCTCGGGCTCGACCGACTTCCTCGGCATCGCCGCCGGCATCGGTCACACCGGCCTGCTCGGCGACCCGCTGGTCCTGATCGGCATCGGCATGGTCGCCGTCGGGCTCGCCTTCAAGACCTCGATCGCCCCCTTCCACCAGTGGACGCCGGACGTCTACGAGGGCGCGCCGACGCCGATCACCTCCTTCATGGCGGTGGCGACCAAGGCAGCCGCCTTCGCCGTCTTCGTCCGCTTCTTCGACATCGCCCTGGCGGGCGAGGCGGGCGACTGGCAGCCGGCGCTGGCCGTTCTCGCCGCGACGACGATCGTGATCGGCAACATCGGCGCCCTCGGCCAGGATTCGCTCAAGCGCCTGCTCGGCTACTCCGGCGTCGCCCAGGCCGGCTACATCCTCGGCGGTCTCGTCGTCGCCAGCGAAGCGGGTGTCAATGCGCTCGTCTTCTACCTCGCCGCCTACCTCTTCATGAACCTCGCCGCCTTCAGCGTGATCGTCGCCCGTGAGCGCGAGACCGCCTACGGCGACGACATCCGCGCCGTGCGCGGGCTCGGGCGCGAGCGGCCGTTGCTCGCCTGGCCGCTGACGATCTCGATGCTGGCCCTGGCGGGGCTGCCGGCGACCGTCGGCTTCATCGGCAAGCTCTACCTGATCGAGGCGCTGGTCGCCGGCGACTACACCTGGCTCGCCGTCTTCATCGCGGTCGGCTCGATGATCTCCCTCGCCTACTACCTGCGGGTGGTGGCGACGATGTGGATGCGCCCGGGCGGGGAGACGGCGCCCCACGCAACCCCGGTGATCGCCGGTGCCTCGCCCGAGGCCGACCCGATCGACACCGAGGCGGGACGGCGGCCCTATCTGGTCGGCCCGGCGCTGCTCGCCGCGGCCGGCGCCGTCTTCTTCGGCATCATCCCGCAGCCATTGGTTGAGTTTGCCCAGCACGCCGGCTCTTCCCTCTTCTGACCGTCCTGCTCATATCCGCAGTGATCGCCGCCGCGGTCGCGGTCGGCGTCTGGGCAGAGCGACGGCGGCCGCAGGCGGCTGCGCTGATGGCGCGGCGCTCGCTGACGCTGATGCTCTACGTCCTGCTGCCGCCGGTGATCTTCTTCAACATCGCCGCCAGCCACATCGATGTCAGCCACGGCGTCGGCCTGCTGCTCGGTCTGCTCGCCTCCTCGCTGGGAGCGCTGACCGCGTACCTGCTGGCCAGCCGCGTCCTGCGCCTCTCACGGGCGCGCACCGGCGCGGTCGTCTGCACGGTGCTCAGCGTCAACACCGGTTACCTCGGCTACCCACTCACCGTGGCGCTGCTGGGGCGCGACCAGCTCTCCACCGCCGTCCTCTACGACGTCCTCGTCACCGGGCCCTGCCTACTGCTTGGCGCCTTCGCCGTCGGCGCAGCACTGGGGACGAAGGCGGGCGAAGGGCCGCGCGAGCGGGTGCGTGCCTTCTTCACCCGCAACCCGCCGCTCTACGCGGCGATCGCAGGGCTGCTGGCGCCCAATGCGCTCGCGCCCCAGATCCTCGTCGACCTCTCGCAGGCGCTCCTCGTCGCAATCCTGCCGATCGGCTTCTTCGCCGTCGGCGCCACCCTGGCCGAGAACGCCGAGCACGGCAACCTGCCGATGCCGCCGCCGCTGAGCAAGCCGGTCCTCACCGCCCTCGGCTCGCGCCTGATCCTCGTGCCAGCCCTGCTGACGCTGCTGGCCGCCCCGCTGATCGACCTGCCGGCCGCCTACCGGCTGATGTCGGCGATGCCCTCCGGCGTCAACTCGATGGTCGTCGCCCACGCCTACGGCCTCGACATGGAGATCACCGCCGAGGCGGTCACCTGGTCAACCGCGATCGTCGTCGTCGCAGCCCTTACCTCGCTGCTCTTCTGACCTGCCGTCACTTAAGCGCCCATCGTGACGTCAAAGCGACGGCACGTCGGGTCCTATTCTGGACGGATGCTGCAACACGTGACCCTGGAGGTCTCGCCCGGCGACATCGAGCGCTCGGTCGCGTTCTGGAGGTTGCTCGGCTTCGAACGGGTCGAGCCACCGGCCGCGCTGGCTGAGACCTTCACCTGGCTCGAACGCAACGGCACCCAGATCCACCTCGAACGCAACGACTCGCCGACCGTCCCCCCGCACGGACACGCCGCGGTCGTGGTCGAGGACTTCGAGCGAACGATCGAGCGCCTGCGCAACGCCAGCTTCGAGGTCGCCCCCGGCCGCGCACACTGGGGCGCTCCGCGCGCCAAGGCCAGGGCCCCCGGGGGCCATGTGGTCGAGCTGATGGCGGCCCCTCCTTCCCCACAGGAGGGCGCAAAACCGGCGCCTTGAGCCTTGCTTTTCTGTCCGCGCAAATTGAGAGTTTGAGAGCGATATGAGCTTCGACGCCCAAGTCCTCGCCGATTCGCGCTCGCCTGCGGGTCACCGGCTGACGACGCTCGAAGCCACCTTCCCGCGCTTCGTCCTCGCCGAGTTCAACACCCACCGAGTCTTCTCGCGCAACTCGGCCAGCTCTCGCGCGATCCCGATCTTCAAGCAGTTGCGGCGCGTGCTCGAGGATCCCTACGTGCCGATCGAGTTCGGCTCGAACCAACCCGGGATGCAGGCCGGGCCGGCGCTTGCCGGTGAGGCGAGGGTGGAAGCGGAACGGGAGTGGCTACGGGGGCGCGACGATGCCGTGCGGCGGGTGCTCGGCCTGGTCGCCAGCCCCACCACCGCCGCCGGCGATGACCTGCGGGCCTGCCTCGAGCAGATCGAGAAGGCCTACAAGGGCGAGGACCGGCCGGCGGACTGGCTCAACGTTCACAAGCAGGTCGCCAATCGGCTGCTCGAGCCCTTCATGTGGCACACCGTGATCGTCACCGCAACCGAGTGGGACAACTTCTTCAACCTGCGCTGCCACCCCGACGCGCAGCCGGAGATCAGTCGCATCGCCAAGGCCATGCGGGCCGCGATGGACACGTCCGAGCCGGCCGAGCTTGGGCAGGACGAGTGGCATCTTCCCCTGGTGCACCGGGAGGACCGCGCGCAGGTGGCCTCGCTCGAGGACCTGATCAAGATTTCAGCGGGCCGTTGCGCCAGAGTCAGTTACCTGACCCATGCAGGCAAACGCGACCTGGACGCCGACATTCAACTTCACGACCGGCTCCTGGAGAGCGGCCACATGTCACCCTTGGAGCATCCGGCAAGACCGCTCAGCGCCGCCGAGTTGACCGCCAGCGAATGGAGCGGCAACTTCCACGGGTGGCACCCATATCGCAAGAGCATCTCGGGGGAGTCGAACCCGCTGGGCCCTAAGGTGCCCGCAAGGGCCTCCGCATCACTCGCCGCCTGAGCCGGCCATCTTCTCGCCCGGGGTCGGCCACGGCTCCGCCTCGCCGCTCTGCCAGGCCGGCGGGCGGCCGCCAGGTACCCAGCCGGCGAGCAGCAGACCTACGTAGATGAACCAGAGCAGGGTGAACTGGAAGAAGATGAAGGAGACTGCACCCAACCCGATGCCGAGCGAGCCCCAGAAACGGGTCAACAGGCCGGTCCGCATCGCGTAGAGAGCGGTGTAGATCATCGCGATGAGGAAACCGATCTGGCCGGCGAGGCCGAAGCCGGCGGCCAGCGGGCGCAGCGGCGCTTCGGTGATCGTGTCGCTTGCCGCTTCGTTGGCGCGATCGCTGCCCAGCTGCACCCCCTTCGCGGTCAGCCGTGGCACTTCGTTGGCGACGAAGTCGGAGGCGGCGTGCAGGGTGGAGACACCACTGAGGATCGCCAGCGCGGCGAGGAAGAGCGGTGCTGCGATGACAACGCCGACGAGCTGGCCGCGCATCGCGTCGCTGCGCGCCCGGGCGGCACGAAAGAGGTAGTAGAGCGGCGCCGCGAGCAAACCCACCCCGATCGCCTGCAGGACGCTGGAGATCATCTGGGCGCTGCGATGCGCATCGACGTTGCGCAGCAGCTCCGATTCCCCATCGCCCCCTCCGACCCCCTGGCTGGCGACAGCGACCGCGGCGATGATCAGCAGGATCGAGGCGAAGGTCGCCAGCGCGACCGGCCGCGACCAGCGCTCCTCCCAGGCCAGAATCGCCGCCTTGTCGGGCCGCAAGCTCGTTCAGCCCCGCTCGTGAAAGTAGAACTGCGGCAGCGCGCCCTCGATCACCTCGGCGGTCATCTTCTGCGCCACTTCCAGGTTTCCGGTCCGCACTGCGATGTCATCGAGGGTGACGATGCCGGCGAGGCTATCGCCATCCACCACCGGCAGGCGCCGCACGCGATGCTGGACCATCAGCGCCGCCGCCTCCTCCAGCTCCATCCGCGGCTCGCCGCAGATCAGCGGCCGCGAGGCGTGGTCGCCGACCGCCGTCTGAGGATCGACTCCGGCGGCGAAGACGCGCACGGTGAGGTCGCGGTCGGTGACCATCGCCACCGGCGAGCCGGCGGGGTCGACGATGACCACCGAGCCGACGCGGTTGTCGCGCATCTGGCGAGCGACCGAGACCGCGCTCGCATCGGGAGCGGCGGTGACGACTCCGGCGGTCATGATCTCGCTGAGGACCACGCCGCGTACGCTACCGCGCTGTGAGCGTAGAGCGTGCCGGCAAGCCCACCATGATCGTCCCGCTCGAGGCCGGCGCCGGACCGGAGAACCCGCCGTGCCCCGCCTGCGGCGAGCCGCTGTTCGGCTGGATCGACGACCGGCCCGGCCTGGCCGGGCCGGTGAGCCGCTGCGAGAGCTGCGGGTTGGGTGTCATCGGTGAACACGGCGACGCCGCGGAGGCGCTGCGCGAGCTGGACCGCCTTGGCAAGCCGGGACAGAGAGCGAGAATCGCCAACCGCGGCGGCTTTGCCGCCTGGATCGGCGGCGCCGGCTGGTCCGGCCTGGAGCCCGGCGTCCGCTACCTGTTCACGCTCGAGGCGGTGCGCCGCCTCGTCGCCCGCCGCGACCAGGTGATCCGCTCCGCCCGCTGGTCCCCGGGCAAAGGCATCGCGACGATGTGGCAGACGATCCTCAACGGCTTCACCTTCGGCCGCAACGTGGCGCTGGGCGCATTTGGGCGCAGTGAGCCCGCCCCGGCTGAGCGGCGCTGGCAACGCCGCCTCGACGCGCTTATCTCGGTAGTCGTCGCACTCCCGGCGCTGTTCGCCGCCGTCCCCATTGAGCTGCTCGCTGCGATCCTGCGCCGCGGCGGCGCCACAGCCCTCAGCTTCAAGCTTCTCTAGGCGCCCCTCGCGCGGGTCCTGTCACGAGGTAGGGGTGGGTTCGGACGGGTGAGTCCGCTAACCCACCCCTACCTCGTGACAGGACCCGCGCGCCGGAGCGCTAGGACAACCCTTCGCGCGCCTCGCGCACGAGGGTCACCGCCTCCGGGAAGAGGACCCGGATTGCGTCGCGCACCTGCATCGCCTGCTCGTCGCTGCTGCCGGCCAGCTCGATCCGCTCGATCGAGGCGACGGTCAGCTCGACCGCAAGGCGAATCGCGTTGTCGGCCCAGGCGACACGCTGGGAGGACTGCATCTGCTCGCTGAGCTCCTCCATGCGGGCGCGGAACTCGTCGGGGTCGCCAAAGAGGTTGAAGCCCTCCACCAGGGGAATGTAAGCAGACCGCGCGCGAGAGGGCACGAAGTTCTTTCATTTCGCGCGCCATCCGTGCGCGACGGGCGCCTAGCGTCGCCGCCATGCAAAGCGAGAAAGGAACAGCGAGCGTCGAGCAGGCGGGGCTTACGGCGCTGATCGCCCTGCTCCTGCTCGCGGCGATCGCGGCCCTCGTCGCGGACGGCGAGATCGACCCGCGCCACGCACTCGGCGGCACGATCGCCCGCCGCATCGCCTGCGCGCCGCGACTGCCCGATCATTGCCGCCATCACCCGCTGGTCCCCGCCTACGGCTGGCCGTTGGCTCGCCTCGCCCGGGCCCTGGCGCCGACGCCTGTGGCGCTGCCCGGCCCCTCCGGACTGCCTCTGGTGCCGGTCGACTTCCGCCGCTGCCGGCGCGAAAGCTGTGCCGTTGCCGCGAGCCCACACCTCACAACCGCCAACCGTCGCATCACCGTCTTCACCGAGCTCGAGGACCGCCGCCGCAGCCTGGGCTGGGCCGAGCTGACCTACTGGCTCTACCGTCCAGGCCTCGGCTGGGAACGCATCGTCCATCGCGCCGACCGGGCTCAAATAGAGGCGGCGAGCCACACCCGTGTCCTGCTCGAGGACGATCCAAACCTGGTGCCCCTGGAGACCCTCCCGGGCCGTGACCAGTACGACTTTCCGCCCGGCGAAGAGCCACCGTGGCGATGGCAGGTCCGCGGTCGCTATCCCGGCTGGTCCAGCTAGGCGCCCTCCAGGGCTTCGTCCTCTTGCGCTTGACGAATCAACCCACGCCAATCGGTCGTGCGGAAGACCAGCAGGATCGCGGCGAAGCCGAGCACAACCGACCAGGCTGCCATCGCGATCTGGGTGCCGACGGAGAAGGAGAGGACGGCCGAACGCGAGGGACCCGACAGCGTCGCCACCAGCAACGCCTGCTGGGCACCAGCGCCGCCGGGGGTGAAGGGGACGATGTTGGCAATCGCCTGGACGCTCATCACCAGCATCACGTCGCCGACCGAGCCGCCGATGCCGAAGGCTTCGAGGAAGAGCCAGAAGGCGGCGAAACGGAGCAGCCAGCCGACCCCCTGCCAAGCGGCAACCTCGCGCAGATAGCGGCGCGGAGTGGTGAGGATGACGACGCCCTGCCTGACCCGCTGCCAGAAAGCCCGCACGCGGTGGGCCAAGAGATAGATCGTGATCGCGATGGCCAGCAGCAGCGCTGCCGTCGTGATCAGGAAGACCTGGGGGTGTTCGGCCCAGAAGGAGATCTCGAAGGCCGGCAGGTCGGGAAGCTGCGGCGGCTTGGGCAACAGACCCTGAGAGACCGCGTAGAGGAGGACGAGCAGCCCCGCGGTCGTGTCGAAGACCGTCTGGACCAGGAAAGAGGAGGTGACCGCCGGGTAGGAGGAGCCCGGGATCTGACGTTTGACGAGGAAGACTTTGGTCACGTCGCCGGCGTGTGCCGGCACGATCGCGTTGATTCCCGCCCCCGCCAGGTAGGCGGCAGCGAGGTGCAGAAAGGAGATGCGGACGCCTGGGTAGGCAGCATGCAGGACGTTGCGCCAGGCCCAGGCGCGAGCGAGCTGCATCGCCGCAAGGCAGGCGAGCGCCAGCGCGAACGGGGTCCATTGGATATCCGAGAGATGACCGAAGAACTGCGCGGTTGCGCGGCCAAAGGCTTCGGCGCTCGATGCGAGGTCGGCAAAGGGCATCGCAGCTACACTAGCCCGCTCGTGTCAGAGCCCAATTCGACTCAGACCGTGCCCGCAGCCCCCCGCGACCCCGCCGACGAGGCGATGTGCGCACGTGCCCGGGAGCGCTTAAGCGGCGATCGCGGCAGCCGTTTTCGCCGGCGCCGCAAGCGCCACGCGGAGCTGCCCAACCTGATCATCATCGGCGGGCTGAAGTGCGGCACGACCAGCATCCATCACTACCTCGGCCTGCATCCGGAGATCCAGATGTCGAAGCCGAAGGAGCTCAACTTCTTCGCCCGGGAGCTCAACTGGGACCTCGGCCTCGACTGGTACGCGAGCCGCTTCGACAGCCGCTTCGAGGTGCGCGGCGAGTCCTCCCCCCACTACACCAACCTGCCCCGCTTCGAGGGTGTGCCGGCGCGGATCAGGGAGCACTGTCCCGACGCGCGCCTGATCTACATGGTGCGCGACCCGATCAAGCGCATCCTCTCGCACTGGGTGCATGCCACTGGCGCGGGCTATGAGACCCGCGATCTCGTCCCCACGCTGTCGGCACCCGACTCCTCCTATATCCACCGCTCGCTCTACTGGATGCAGCTCCAGCCCTACCTGGAGCTGTTCGACCGCGGTCAGATCGAGGTGATCACCCAGGAGGAGCTGCAGCGCGAACGCGAAGAGACGATGCGCAAGGCGTTCCGCTTCGCCGGCGTCGACGAGGGCTTCTCCTCAGAGCAGTTCGACCGTGAGTGGGAGAAGTCGAGCGCCAAGCAGGGCGACAAATATCAGGTGATGGAGAAACTGGTGAAACTGCCGGGCCTGCGCTCCTTCGATCGCAACTTCGACCGCCTGCCGGAGTCACTGCGCTGGGTCGTCGAGAAGGTCGTTCACGATCCGGAGAAGCCGCCGGCGCCGAAGCCGAAGCTTCCCGACGATCTCTTCGAGACCCTGCGCGGTCGCTTCGGCGCCGATGTCGCCGCCCTGCAGGAGTTCGCCGGTCGCGAGTTCGCCGGCTGGCACGACTACTCCTGAGGCGCCACCCGCGCGAGGAGCGCTTAGGCTGCCACTCGTGCGACGACTGATCCCCGACCCGGGCCCAACCACGATCGAGGGCCAGCTCGACTCCTACCGGCCCTGGGAGCAGCGGCGCGACGATCGTCCCTTCGTCGCGATGAACTTCGTCGCCACGGTCGACGGGCGGGCCACCCTCGAGGGACGCTCCGGGCCGATCGGCTCGGACACCGACACGGCGATGCTGGTCGGGCTGCGCAAGCGCTTCGACGCGGTGATGATCGGCCATGGCACCAAACGAGTCGAGGGATACGACGAGATCGGCAAACGACTCGTCGTCGTCGAAAGCGGGCCCGAGGGGCGGACGGACCTGCCGGCGCTGCTGCGATCCCTTCGCGGCGAGGGAGTGCGGGCGCTGCTCTGCGAGGGGGGGCCTACCCTGCACGGCGCGCTGCAGGCGGCCGGGCTGGTCGACGAGCTCTTCTTGACGATCGCGCCGAAGCTGAGCGGCGGCGGCGCGCCGCCGCGCATCCTCGAGGGCGAGCTCGACGACGTGGTGCCGCTGGAGCTGGCCTGGCTGCTGGAGGAGGAGGGCGAGCTCTTCGCCCGCTACACCCGGCCCCGGTAGCTTTCCCCCACCGGACCCGAGGAGAGGACTCAGAAGCATGGACTTCAAGCCCAGCCCCCAAGTCGAGACGCTGCGCGAGCGCATCCTCGACTTCATGGACGCCGAGATCTACCCGCAGGAGCGGGAGATCATGGAGGCGCTCGACGCCGAGGTCGGTCCGGGGGTCCCTTACCCGAAGGTCCTGATCGAGGTACGCGAAAGGGCCAAGGCGGAGGGCCTGTGGAACCTGTTCATGCCCGACGAGCGCTTCGGCCCCGGGTTGACGAACTGGGAGTACGGACTGCTCTGCGAGGAGATGGGCCGCAGCCCGGCAGCCGCGCCGATGGCCTTCAACTGCTCCGCCCCGGACACCGGCAACATGGAGATCCTCGCCGAGCACGGCTCGAATCAACAAAAGGAAAAATGGTTGGAACCCCTTCTTGAGGGACAGATCCGATCATGCTTCTCGATGACCGAGCCCGACGTCTCCGGCTCTGATCCGACCCTGTTGCAGGCGCGCGCCGTGCGCGACGGGGAGGCGTGGGTGATCGACGGCCACAAGTGGTTCACCTCGGGCGCGGTGGGCGCCGAGCTGGCGATCGTGATGGTCGTCACCGACCCGGAGGCGCCACCGTACTCACGCGCCTCGATGATCTGCGTACCGACGGACACCCCCGGCTTCAACCTGGTGCGGCCGATCCCGGTGATGGGACACGACAAGGGCCCCGGCCACTGCGAGATCCGCTACGAAGAGTGCCGTGTGCCGGTCGCCAACCTGCTCGGCGGCGAGGGACAGGGCTTCACCATCGCCCAGGACCGGCTCGGACCGGGGCGCATCCACCACTGCATGCGGGCGATCGGCACGGCCGAGCGGGCGCACGAGATGATGTGCCGCCGCGCCAACGAGCGCCAGGCCTTCGGCGGTCCGCTGGCCGACAAGCAGTTCGTCCAGGAGGCGATCGCCACCTCGCGGATGGAAATCGACCAGGCGCGCCTGCTGACCATGTACGCAGCGTGGAAGATGGACACCGAGGGCAAGCGCGCCGCCCGTCAGGCGATCTCGGCGATCAAGATCGTCGCCGCCAACATGGTGATGGAGGTGCTCGACCGGGCGATCCAGATCCACGGCTCGCTCGGCATGACCGACGACACCCCGCTGGCCGCCCTCTGGCGCTTCAGCCGCATGCTGCGCCTCGCCGACGGACCCGACGAGGTCCACAAGATGGTCCTCGCCCGGCGCGAGCTCAACCGCTGGTCAAAGCGCGCCGAAGCCGAAGCCGCCGGCGAGCTGGAGCCGAAGCACGCGCCGCGGCCGATCTGACCAGCACGCTCCTCCAGCGCGGCGATGCGCGGCGGTCATGGCGCTGGTCGGTCAACGCAAGAGGGCCGGGCTTGCGCCCGGCCCTCTCAGTACGAGTGGCGATACTCGTCCGATCTAGAAGACCAGGATCGACCACTCCTCGTTACAGCCACCGGCTGCGTCCGCGTTGACGTGGTTCACCTGGAAGCTCGCCGCACCTAGGTTTTGGATGGTGTAGATGCACCTCGGGAACGGCGCGCTCTGACCTCCGGTGGATGAGATGCTGGAACCACTGACGACCGCGACCCGGTCTTCCACCGAGAACGGGGCGGCGATTTTGGTCACTTCAGCGGTGTTTTCGAGCACCGTGAAGGACCCGCCGTTGATCGCGTTGAACACGTTTTCGAGACCGCCATCGTTGAAGACGAACGCGGCCTTGATGCCCCCCGCAGCGGAGGCGAACGCAGATGGGGCTTTGCCGCCGAGTTTCTGCGCGTTGGCGGCATTCGGAACCTCGCCAAGAGTCGACTCTTTGACCTTGTCGCCGGTCACGGCGTCGTTGGCGATCTTGTTGGTCGTCACCGCGCCGTCGGCGATCTTGCTTTCGGTCACCGCGCCGTTCTTGAGCTTGCCGGCGGTTACGGCTTCTTTGACGATCTTGCCGGTCTTGATCGAGTTGGCCTTGATTTCGTTGGGGCCGACCTTTTTGACTGCGGCGAAAGCGGTGGCGCCGGCGAGAATGAAGAAGACGGCCAGCGACGACATCACGTTCGCGTAGGTCAGGTGCTTACGGACTTGCTTCAAGAGATCTCTCCTTGAGTCTCGGGAGGGGAGGGCATCGGACGAGCCTCCCGGCCCATTGGCAGGGGAATGCGGGGACAATCACAGGTGGAGCGCTTCCCGTCAAGAGCGTTGGACCGGTCGGCCGATCGGGAAGTCGCTGTCAAATCCGTATACCAATGTATGTGCATATAACCTGCTAAGATGTGTGCATGCTCAATCGCCGGCTCCAAGTATTGGTCGACGACGAGCGCTTCGAACGCCTCTCCCGTGAATCCGAACGGATCGGAGCGCCGGTGGGAGAGCTGGTCCGCCGCGCAATCGACCACGAGTTCCCGGGGCGCGGGCGACGCGCCGAGCGGGCACGGGCAGGTGAGGAGCTGCTCGCGATGTCGCCCCCACCCGGCGAGGGTCCGGAGCCAGATTGGGAGCGGCAGAAGCGGGAGATGCTCGACGAGCCGACGCGCAAGTGGCCCGGAGCATGAGGCGCTTCCTCTACGACACCTCGATCTTCGTCTATGCCCTTGGTGGCGAACATCCCTACCGGGAGCCGTGCCGGGAGATAGTGCGCAAGGCCGCCGCAGGGGATCTGCAGGGCGAGGCCAGCGCCGACCTCTTGCAGGAGCTCCTGCACCAGCGAACGCGCCGCACCGGGGACCGACTCGCCGCAGCGAAGGCAACCCGAAACGTCTCGAAACTCGCCTGGTGGCACCCCCTTGAGCCCAATGACGTCCAGCGCGGAATCGACCTGTTCGAGACCCATCCCGACCTCGAGCCCCGCGACGCGGTCTTCGCCGCGCTCGCGATCAACCGCGGCATCGATGCCGTCCTCACCACCGACCGGGCCTTCGACGATGTGGTCGGCCTCGAGCGGATCGATCCCGCCGACGAGCAAACCGTCGCCACGCTGGCTGGATGAGGGCTCAGTCGCGTCTCTCCGCCCGCTCGGCCGCCTCGGCCAGGCGCTCGACCAGGCGGGCGAAGTGTTCTATGCCTGGATCGACCTTGCCGTACTGGCCAGCGGCGTAGCGAGCGTAGACCCCCTCCAGGATGATCGCCAGCTTCCAGTAACCGAGGGCAATGAAGAAGTCGAGCTGGGAGAGGTCGCGGCCGGAGCGCTCGACGTAACGTTGGCGCAGCTGATCGCGGGTCGGGAAACCTGGTGCGAGATTGGCCGGCTGGCCGAGCGCGATCGGCTCCTCGCCATCCCCGCCGCGGTCGGGCCAGTACACCATCAGCAGCCCGACGTCGGCAAGCGGGTCGCCAAGGGTGCAGAGCTCCCAGTCGACCACCGCCGCCACCTCGCCCGTCGGCGTGAGGATCATGTTGTCGAGGCGGTAATCGCCGTGGACGATCGTCGCCGGACCCTGCACGGGGATGCGCGCGGCGAGCCGCTCGTGCACGGCGTCGACCGCCGGCAGCTCGCGCGTCTTCGACTTCTCCCACTGCCCCTGCCAGCGGTGCAGCTGGCGGGCGACGTAGTCCTCCCTGCGGCCGAGGTCGCCGAGCCCGACCGCATCGGGGTCGACCGCGTGGATGTCGACCAGGGTGTCGGCGACGCGCTCACCGATCGCGCGCCGGTCAGCCTCCCCGGGGAAGGCCTCCGCCTCGGCCAGTCCGCGCAGGATCGGCCCCTCGACGAACTCCATCACGTAGAAGGGAGCCCCGTTGACGCTCTCGTCCTCGCACAGCCCGACCACCGGCGCAACAGGCACCGCAGTCGGCCCGAGCGCCGAGACGACCTTGTGCTCGCGAGCCATGTCGTGGGCGGAGCCGAGGCGCTTGCCAAGCGGCGGTCGGCGCAGGGCCCAGCGCCGACCGACGGCATCGGTCACGCCATAGGTGAGATTCGAATGGCCTCCGGAGATCCGCTCGAAGGCGAGCGGCAGCTGCACACCCGCAACGTGCTGCTCGAACCAAGCCTCGATCGCGGCTCGCTCGATCCCCTCCGACACCGCGACGGTGCCGTCGGGGGTGCCTGTAGCCTCGTCGCCCATCGGCTCGCAAGCATATTCCCGACGACGATTCCGGCTCAGCCCCTCGCTCGCCAACCGGCTGACGATCGGCTTCGCGATCGCCTTCGCGATCCTCACCGGCCTGGCGGTCATCGGCGTCGCCCGTTTCCTCCAGCAGAGGCAGGACTTCGAGGACGCGACCGCGCGCTCCTACCAGCGCGAGATCGTCGCCCGCAACCGGCTTGCCGAAGGGCGCCATCCAGCGGCGGCCCAGCGGGCGATCCTCTCCCAGCAAGCCCAGCGCCGCGTCCTGCACGACGAAATATCGAACGAGACGCGCGACACCGCGCTGCTGGTCGGGGCGGGGCTGATCGCCGGGCTGACCGGCGCCGCACTGCTCTTCACCGGCTTGATCGCCTCGATGCGCCGTCCGCTCGAGGATCTGGTTGAGGCCTCCGGGCGGCTTGCCGGCGGCGACCTCGAGACGCGGGTGAAGGTCGGCGGCCTTTCCGAGACGGCGACGCTCGGCGCCGCCTTCAACGAGATGGCCGAGGAGCTGCAGCGGCGCGCCGGCGAACGCGACCAGCTCGACCGGATGAAAGACGAGTTCGTGCTCACCGCTTCGCATGAGCTGCGCAGCCCGCTCACGTCGGTGCAGGGATTCGCCGAGCTGCTGCTGCTCGAGCGCGAGAGGCTCAGTCCCAAGCAGGCGGAGACCGTGGAGGTGATCCTCGACAACACCCGCCACCTGGTCCGCCTGCTCAACGACCTGCTCGACCTGGCCCGCAGCGACGCGGGGCGGTTGACGATCAGGCCAGAGCCTGCCTCGGCAGCCGGCCTGATCGAAGAGGCGGCGAGGACGATGCGGGCGCAGCTCGACGCGCGCCGACAGGAGCTGGAGGTCGAGATCGAACCCGGCCTGCCGCAAATCGCCGCCGACCGGGATCGGATTCGCCAGGTACTGGTGAACCTGCTGACGAATGCGAATGAGTATTGCCCGGAAGGAGCGGGCATAGCGGTGAAGGCCCGCCGCGCAGATGCCGAAGTCGAGATCGACGTGGTGGACGACGGACCGGGCATAGCCGAGCAGCAGCTGCCCCACATCTTCGAGCGCTTCAGCCGTGGTGATGCCGGCGAGACCCAGCGGGTCGGCGGCACCGGCCTGGGCCTGGCGATCTCCAAATCGCTGATCGAGCTGCACGGCGGCACGATCGAGGCGGAGTCGACGCCAGCACAGGGCTCCGCCTTCCGCATCCGCCTGCCGGCGATAGCCTCACCCGGCGCGGTCGAGGCACAACGCTCAGCAACGGAGGCAAGCTGATGGCCCGCATCCTCCTCGCCGACGACTCGGAGACGATCCTGCTCCTCCTGCGAACCCGGCTGGAGATGGAGGGTCACGAGGTGGAGACCGCCGTCGACGGCCAGGAGGTCGTCGACAGGGTCGACGCCGACGATCCGCCCGACATCCTCCTGCTCGACGCGATGATGCCGCGCAAATCGGGAATCGACGCGCTGCGCGAGCTGCGTGCGGCCGGCATCGACACCCCGGCGCTGATCGTCAGCGCCCATACCGATGGCGGCAACGGCGGCGACCACGCCGACCTCGCGATCGGCGGCTACATCACCAAGCCGATCGACTTCGACCGCCTCTTCGCCAAGATCGCCGAGCTGACGGCGCCCTAGAGGGTCTAGCTCTTGGCGATCTCCAGCCGGATTTCCTTCCCCTTCAGCTTCGTGCCGTCGAGGAACTCGACCGTGCGGGCGGCCTGATCGGAGTCGACCTCGACGAAGGAGAAGCGGTGAAGGACCCGGATGTCGTGGATCGCCTCCTCGGGCAGCACAGCGCCCTCGCGCAGCGCCCAGCGCAGGTCCTCCTCGTCGATGCCGCTGCGTTCGCCGCGGTTGACGAAGAGCTTGACCGCCTTGCCGTTGTCGGACTTCTCACTGCCGGACCGATCGGCCTGGCGGCCTTCGTCGGGCTGCTCGGAGCGCTCACGGCGCCGCGGCCGCGGCGCATGCTCCATCCGCTCCTCCGGGCTCTCCCACTCGCCGATCGAGGTTTTCACGTCGCGCTCGATCCGCGCGATCTCGTCGCGCTGCGCCGGCGTCACCAGGGTGATCGCGCGTCCCGTGCGGCCGACCCGCCCGGTGCGCCCGATGCGATGCACGTAGACCTCCGAGGAGGCGGGCACGTCGTAGTTGATGACGTGGGTGACGTGCTCGATGTCGAGCCCCCGGGCCGCGATGTCGGTGGCGACCAGCAGCCGCACGCGGTGGTCCTTGAAGGCGATCATCACGCCATCCCGCGACCCCTGGCTCATGTCGCCGTGCAGCGCCTTGACGTCCAGGCCTTTGTCCTTCAGCGTCTTCTCCAGCTTGGACGCGCCGATTTTGGTCCGGCAGAAGATGATCGCCTGCTCGGGTTCCTCGGTCTTCAGCAGGTCGACCAGGCGGGAGGCTTTCTCATTCGCCGGCACCTCGATGAAGGCCTGGGCGATCGCATCGACGGTCAGCTTCTTCGGCGTGATTTTGATCGTCGACGGGTCGTACATGTGGCTCTCGGCGAGCCGTTTGACAGGCGGCGGCATCGTCGCCGAGAAGAGCGCCGTCTGACGCCCGCTCGGGCACATCCGCAGGATCTTCTCGACGTCCTCGATGAAGCCCAGGTCGAGCATCTCGTCGGCCTCGTCGAGGACGACGTAGCGGGCCGCGGTGAGGACCAGCGAGCGGCGTGACATCAGGTCCATCATCCGCCCCACCGTGGCGACGACGACGTGGGCGCCGGCGCGCAGCTGCGCCTGCTGCGATTTGATCGGCGCGCCGCCGAAGACGGCGACGATCTCCACCTCGAGATGCTCGGCGTAAGCACGCAGCGCCTGGGTCACCTGGATGCAGAGCTCGCGGGTCGGCGTGAGCACGATCGCCTGCACCTCGTCCACGGCGGGATCGATGTACTGGAGCAGCGGCAGGCCGAAGGCGGCGGTCTTGCCGGTCCCGGTCTGCGCCTGGCCGATCACGTCGTGGCCGGCGAGCAGCTCCGGGATCGCTTTCTCCTGGATCGGGCTGGGCTCCTCGTAGCCGAGCTCGTCCAGCGCCTGCTGGATCTCCGGCGCCAGCCCCAGGTCCTTGAAGGCGCTCACTTCGACGGGTCCAGGAGAAGCTTGCCGCTGGTGCGGCGGGCAGTCAGGTCTTCGTGGGCGCGCGCAGCTTCGGCGAGCGGGTAGACCTCGCCGACGTTGACCTCGAGCTCGCCGCTGCCGGCCAGCTCGAACAGCTCGCCGATCAACGGGCCGACCTCTTCGGCCCGCATCAAGAGGTGGACCAGCCAGAAGCCGATCACGGATTTGGAGCCCTGCAGCAGGGCGCCGGTGGAGACCTCGCGCTGTTCGCGCGAGGCGATGCCGAAGACCACCATTCGGCCGAACGGGGCAAGCACCGAGAGCTCTGCGTCGAACGCAGCGCCGCCGCTCATGTGGAGGACGGCATCGATCCGCTCGCCGCCGTTGGCCTCGCGGATCGCCTCCTTCAGGTCGTCGGCGCGCGAGTCGACCGTGGCGTCAGCGCCAAGTCCCTCGACCAGCGCCCGCTTCTCCTCACTGGAGGCAAGGCCGATCACCTTCGCCCCAGCGCGCTTGCCGATCTGCACAGCGAGCGAGCCGGTGCCGCCCGCGGCTGCCTCGACCAAGAGCGTCTCGCCGGGCTCGATCCGGGCACAGCGGCGCACCAGCGCCATCGCGGTCAGACCCTGCAGCAGCAGCGCCGCTGCAGGGTCGTCGTCGACCGCATCGGGTACGGGGATCAGCAACGCCTCCGGCACGACGACTCTCTCGGCGTAACCGCCGCTGCCGAGCAGCGCGGCAACGCGACGGCCATCTACCGTGCGCCCGCTGACCTCGGCCCCGGGCACCAACGGCAGCGCCTGCTCAGCCAGGTAGTCGTTGCGGGTGGCATGCGTATCGGCAAAGTTGATCCCTGACCGCGCAACCTCAACAACGACCTCACCCTCACCGGCCTCGGGATCGGGCAGCTCAACCAATTCAAGCTTCTCCGGCCCCCCGAACTCCTGTATCTGAATCGCCTTCAAGGCGGAGAACCATAGACGGATGGGCTTCCCCGACCGGGTACGGGGGGGCAGGTGTGCCTCGGGGGTGCCTCGCGAAGCGGGCACCGCAGAGTGATTCCTCCGCGAAGCGGTCCAACATGGTGAGCGAAGCGAACATAGGCACCCCCGAGGCACACCTGGCCCCCCACGCACCAGCCGAGGCACACCCGACCCCGATACCCTGCCGCCCATGTCGCTCACGGTTGTTGGATCGATCGCCTTCGACGCGGTCAAGACCCCGTTCGGCGAGCGCGACCGCATGCTCGGCGGCGCCGCCGTCCACTTCTCGCTGGCCGCCAGCTTCTTCACCGAGGTGCGGCCTGTCGGCCCCGTCGGCGACGACTTCGGCCGCGCCGAGTTCGAGGTGCTGGAGCGACGCGGGGTGCAGACGGGTGACATCGAGCAGGTCGCCGGCGGCCGGTCGTTCTTCTGGCGCGGCCGTTACGAGTACGACCTCAACGTCGCCCACACGGAGGACACCCAGCTTGGCGTCTTCGGCGACTTCGAGCCGAAGCTCTCCGCGGAGGCGAAGGCCGCCGACACCCTCTTCCTCGCCAACATCCAGCCCGATCTGCAGCGCCAGGTGCGCGCCCAGTGCGGCGCCGCCCGCTTCAGCGCGCTGGACTCGATGAACCTCTGGATCGAAACGGCGAAGGACTCGCTGCTGGCGGCGATCGCCGAGGTCGAGTGCCTGATCGTCAACGATGCCGAGATCCGCCAGCTGACCGGCGAGTCGAACCTGGCCCGCGCCGCACGCGCGGTGATGGCGCACGGACCGCGCGCCATCGTCGCCAAGCAGGGCGAGTACGGCGCGGCTCTGTTCACCAGGGACAGCTTCTTCGCCCTGCCCGGCTTCCCGCTCGACGACGTGCGCGACCCGACCGGGGCCGGCGACAGCTTCGCCGGCGGCTTCCTCGGCTACCTCGACGGCCACGACGGTGAGCTCGACGAAGCCAGCCTGCGGCGAGCGATGGGCTACGGCACCGTGCTCGCCTCCTTCAACGTCGAGGAGTTCGGCACCGAGCGAGTCACTCGGCTGAGCCGCGAGGAGATCGACGCGCGCTTTGCCAGCCTGCACGAGATGACCCAGTTCGAGCCGTTGCCCGTGCGTTAACGAGCCCAGACGCGCAAGCTGCGAAAATGCCGCCGCTATGGCAGGCGACTCCCTCAGTGTCACCGACAACCGCACCGGCAAGACCTACGAGCTGCCGATCGTCGATGGCACCGTTCGCGCCATGGATCTGCGCCAGATCAAAGTCGACGAGGACGAATTCGGCATGCTGTCCTACGACCCGGCGTTCACCAACACGGCGTCCTGCCGCTCGGCGATCACCTTCATCGACGGCGAGGTCGGAATCCTCGAACACCGCGGCTACTCGATCGAGCAGCTCTGCGAGCGCTCCAGCTTCCTCGAGGTCGCCTACCTGCTGATCTTCGGCGAGCTGCCGACCGGGCCGCAGCTCGACCGCTGGACCTACGACATCACCCACCACACCTTCGTCCACGAGGACCTCAAGCAGTTCTTCGAGGGCTTCCGCTACGACGCCCACCCGATGGGGATGCTGCTCGCCGGGGTCGGCGCGCTCTCGACCTTCTACCCGGCGGCGAAGCACACCGAGGACCCCGAAGAGCGCTACATGGCGGCTGTGCGGTTGATCGCCAAGGTTCCGACCCTGGCCGCCTTCTCCTACCGGCACAACATGGGCCTGCCCTACGTCTACCCGGACAACGACCTCAACTTCGCCGAGAACTTCCTCTCGATGATGTTCAAGAAGACCGAAGCCAAGCACGTGCCGAAGCCGGCCCTCTCCAAGGCGCTCGACGTGCTCTTCATCCTCCACGCCGACCACGAACAGAATTGCTCGACCAATGCCGTACGCGGTGTCGGCTCCTCCGACGTGGATCCCTACTCTGCGGTCGCGGCCGGGGTCGCAGCCCTATACGGCCCGCTTCACGGCGGCGCCAACGAGGCGGTGCTGCGGATGCTGCGCCGGATCGGCTCGATCGACAACATCCCCAGCTTCCTCGAGCGGGTGAAGAACCGCGAAGAGAAGCTGATGGGCTTTGGCCACCGCGTCTACAAGAACTACGACCCGCGGGCGCGGATCATCCAGCAGCACATGGAGGAGGTCTTCGAGGCGACCGAGTACAACGCGATAGTGGAGATCGCCCGTGAGCTGGAGAGGCAGGCGCTCGACGACGAGTACTTCACCTCGCGCAAGCTCTATCCCAACGTCGATTACTACTCGGGGATCATCTACGAGGCGCTGGAGATCCCCACCGAGATGTTCACCGTGATCTTCGCCATCCCACGCACCGCCGGCTGGGTCGCACAGTGGATGGAGATGAAGGACGACCCCGAGCAGAAAATCGCCCGCCCGCGGCAGATCTACACCGGCCATCGCGAGCGCGACTACGTCACCGTCACGGAGCGCGAGGGCCCGGAGAAAATCGTCGGCCCGCCGGCGCGACGGCCGAAACGCCCGCGCCGCGGTGCCTAGCTGGAAGCTCACGGTCCGGCACGGGTCCGACGTATCCCATCAGAGCTTCGACGACCTGGACGATGCGGTTGCGGCAATGCGGGAGCGGGCCTTGGCGATTCGGGCAGAGGGTCCGGTCAAGGCTGTCTCGGCACTGCGGGACTTCGACCCCGAGCAGCAGGTCCATGCGCGCCTGCAGCTGCGCAGCGGGGGCATGCTGCGCAAGCGGGTCGCCGGCGTAGACGTGCGTGGGGACGGAACCTTCATGCCCTTCCGCGGCAGCGTCATGCGCGAGGAGCTCGACCCAACCGACCACGACACGCCGTTCGATCTCGTCCGCGAGACTCTGGAAGCGCGATGAGCGAGACCGAGATCCCCAAGGGCAGCTATGCGGCAGGTCGGCGGCTGAAGCTGCCGGCAGGCGCCGAAGCTCCCTACACCGTCTTCATCAACGGGGTCGAGCAGCGCGAGGGCGACGACTACAACGTCCGCGCCGGCGAGATCGTCTTCACCCGCGAGATCGTCAAGGAGAGGGTGGGCACCGGCCGCTGGCTGGCGATGTACCTCGGCCTCTTCGGCACCTACCGCAAGAACGAGACGATCGACCTCCAGTTCCAGCGGGGCGGCAAGACCGAGCTGCTCTCGGACCTGCCGGTCTCGTCCTGACCTTTACTTGAACACGTAGAGCAGAGCAAACGCGGTGATTACGAAGACGGCGCCGGCGGCGAGCATGCCCTTGTCTTTGGACACCATCGAGGCAATGGAGCGATCGTCGGCGCGGTCGTAGATCAGGTAGAGGTAGCGGAAGATGCCGTAGACCATCGGCGGGATCGTCCACATCATCTTGTTGCCGATGATCGGTGAGTTGACGGCGTAGATCGAGTAGCTGATCACCGTGCCGGTGGTGACGAGGGCGACCATCTGGTCGAGGAAGGGCAGCGAGTAGTGCTCCAGCACGGGGCGGCTGCTGGTGCCCTGGTGCAGCTCGGAGACCGCCTCCTGGCGGCGCTTGGTGAAGCCGAGGAAGAGGGCGATCATGCCGGTGCAGAGCAGCAGCCATTCAGAAGCGTGAGCGTCGACCGCGCTGGCTCCTGCCGCCACCCGCAGGATGAAGAGCCCCGCCAGGGTCATCACGTCGACGATCACGACCTGCTTGAGGCCGAAGCTGTAGGCCAGCTGGGCAACGCCGTAGCCGATCACCATCAGCCCGACCTGCCAGTTGACCGCGGCGAAGGCGATCGCGATCGCCGCCGCCGCCAGCAGGGGCGCGATCGTCATCGCTGCCCGCTCCGACAGCTCTCCCGCGGCCAGCGGGCGGAAGCGCTTCTTCGGGTGCTTGCGGTCGAGCTCGATGTCGACCAGGTCATTGACGTAGTAACCGGCGCTGGAGATCGCACAGAAGGCGACGAAGGTGAGCACCGCCTCGAGCACGTCGTGCGGCTGGTTGAACTTGCCGGAGAAGAGCAGGCCGGCGAAGACGAAGACGTTCTTGATCCACTCCTGCGGCCGCCCGGTCTTGATCGCCGCCCGCAGCGGCGACCGTCGCGCCGCCGCGCGGCTTTCCGCCGTGGCCTCGGCGGGGATCGTCGGATGCTCTGAGGTGATCGTTTCCATCGTCGGAACGGGGATCAAGGGCGATAGGCCGCTTGTCGGTCGCGACAGGGTACCGCCGCGCGGCGGTCGTTCCTATGGATCGAGCAGCACGCCTGGGTTCAGGATCGCTGCCGGGTCGAGCTCGGCCTTGGCGGCGCGCAGCGCGGCCGCAAACGGCGCCGGGCGCTGGTGGTCGTACCAGGGGCGGTGGTCGCGACCCACCGCGTGGTGGTGGGTGATCGTGCCGCCGCCTTCGATCACGGCCTCGGCGGCGGCGGCCTTGGTCTCATCCCACTGCTCGACCTCCCCGCCGCGCACCGCGGGGGCCATCACGGTGAAGTAGGGAGCTGGGCCGTCCGGGTATACGTGGGTGAATCGACAGCTGACCCGAGGTGCGCCAGGACCGTCTCGGGGCGCGTCGCAGACTTCGGCGACCTTGCTTCGCACGGCGTCCATCGTCGTGGCGTGGAAGTCCTCGAAGCGGTCCCAGGTGATCGCCGTCTCGAAGGTCTCCGAGAGCACGCCGCAGGCGACGAAGGTATCCCGCAGGTAGGGCGCAAGAAGAAACGCCGAGCGCCAGGCACCCACGGAGTCCTCCCCGCCGACGGGCAGATTTGTGGACTCTGAGTGGACATTTCGGCCCGTCGGTGGGGACTGGCTGCGGACGGCGCCCGGTTCGCCACCGTGCTCGCGCGCTATCGCAAGGGCCAGGTTCATCGGTTCGTCGACGGGATGGTGGGCGGACTCGAAGCCGAGCACCAGGAGGTTTCTCTCGCCCGAGCCGGCGCCGGTCATACCGGCCTCGGTCGCGTCGAGCAGACGGCAGTTGCTCGGGTACAGCCCCGATTGCGAGATCTCGCGCACCGTGCCCGCCGCGGTGAGGAAGTCGTCGAACTCGACCCCGCAGGAGCTCTTGAACTCAGGCCGCTGTCGCACCCGCATCCAAGCCTCGCCGATCACGCCGAGGATGCCCTCCGAGCCGATCAGCGCCCTGTCCGGCGAAGGCCCGGCGCCCGAGCCCGGCAACCGCCGACTCTCCCACAGCCCCCGCGGCGTGATCGTCCGCACCGACTCGACCAGGTCGTCGATGTGGGTGTAGAGGGTGGCGAAGTGCCCGCCCGCACGGGTGGCGATCCAGCCGCCCAGGGTCGAGTACTCGAACGACTGCGGGAAGTGCCGCAGCGTCAGCCCGTGCTCGCGCAGCTGCTCCTCCAGGCCCGGCCCGGTGGCTCCAGCCTGGATCCGCGCCGCCATCGACTCGGCGTCAACCTCTAACACCCGATCCAGCCGCCGCAGATCCAGCGTGACGAACGGCCGATCCCCCAACCGCCCCTCGACCCCGCCGACGACGCTGGTCCCGCCGCCAAAGGGGATAACCGCCGCCCCCTCAGCCTCGCACCAGGAGAGCACCGCCTCGATCTCAGACTCGTCCCGCGGCAGCGCCACCAGATCAGGCGGGTTCTCGAATTCCCCCCTGAACCCCCGCACCACGTCCCGATACGCCTTCCCCAGCGCACGACTCACCCGCTCGTACTTCTCATCCGTGAACAGATCCCCAAACCCGCTCGGCGCCTTCAGCCGAGGCGCCCGAACCTCCACCGCATCAAGCGGTACAGGCTGCTCCGGCTCCCCTCCGAACCCCAACCGCTCCCGAATCCCAACGGCGGCCTCACGCAGCTCCTTCTCAGAGGGCGCCTGATCCTCATACACCCACCCCCAGTGCTTGAGCCTGCGCTCCGTCATCCGAAGCCAGCGACCGGAAGCGCGTCTCCGGCGGGTGGCGCGGTGGCGGGGGTCCCCCATAGCGGAGGGCGCGCGAAGCGCGTCCGAGCACATGGGGGAGGCCGCCGCGACAGGACCCGCCGGCCGACGCCTACCAGTGCACGCCTTTCATCAAATGCGCAAAGGCAACAGCCTCGGTGGTCGGCGCCCGATCCGGCGCCTCGTCGCCCTTCCCCTTGGCCGCCTGCGACTCCGGGAACAGTTTGTAAGCCGTGTTGAGGATTTTGTCGCTGACCGTCGGCGCAACCGCGTAGAGCAGCTCGCCGAAGGTCCCCAGTCGCGTCGCCACCTTCTTCGGTTTGGCGATCATCGCCCCGGAGATCATCTCCGCCGCCTCCTCCGGCGTGATCGCCGGGAACATGTCGTACATCCGCGTCGGCGCGATCATCGGCGTGCGCACCAGCGGCATGTGGATCGTCGTGATCCGCACGCCGTCGTCGAAGACCTCCGAGGCGATCACACGGCCGAAGGCATCGAGCGCAGCCTTCGAGGCGACGTAGGCGGAGAAGCGCGGTGGGTTGGTCTGCGTGCCGATCGAGCTGACGTCGATGATGTGGCCCGACTTGCGCGCCGCCATCGAGGGCAACAGGGCAAGGATCAGCCGCACCGGGCCGAAGTAGTTGACCTGCATCGTCCGCTCGTAGTCGTGGAAGCGCTCGTAGGCGAGCTTGACCGAGCGGCGGATCGAGCGGCCGGCGTTGTTGACGAGGATGTCGACCTGGCCGTGGTAGGCGAGCACCTCCTCGGCCATCCGCGCGACGTCGTCCATGTCGGACATGTCGCAGCGGTGGATATGGGCAACGCCGCCGGCTGTCTCGATCTCCCGCTTGGTCTCCTCCAGCTTGTCGACCGAGCGCGCCACCAGCAGCACGGTCGCGCCGGCATCGGCGACCTTGACCGCGGTCGCCTTGCCGATCCCCGAGGAGGCGCCGGTGATCAGCACCACCTTGCCTCGCACCGCCGCCGAGAGGGTGCGGTCCTTGAACAGGTCGGGATCGAGGTTGCGCTCCCAGTAGTCCCAGATGCGATCGGCGTAGCTCTCCAGCGGCGGCACCTCGATCCCCGAGCCGGCGAGCGCCTCCTGCGCTTGGGTCGAGTCGAAGTGGGTCGGGTAGCTGACGTAATTGAGCACGCCAGCCGGAATCCCAGCGCGGTCGAGCGCCAGCTTCACCGCCCGCTTTGCCGGTGGCAAGAACCTCAGCCCGGTGCGGGCCAGGCTGGTCACCGGATCGGTGATGCCGGAGTCGAGCTGCACAGCGGCCTGCGGCGCATCCGCCGCACGGGCGAAGAGGTTGAGCACCTCGCCGGCGGTTTTCGGCTTGGGGTCGGTGAGGCTGAAGGAGCGGCCGTCGAGGCCCGGCTTGTGGGCGATGTGGTCGATCGCGGCGGCGACGTAGTCGACCGGGACGATGTTGATCTCGCCGCCCTCGACCCCGACCGTCGGCAGCCAGGCGGGCAGCACGCGCCGCAGCTGTTGCAGCAGCTTGAACATGTAGTACGGACCGTCGACCTTGTCGATTTCGCCGCTGCGCGAGTCGCCGACGACGATCCCCGGCCGGTAGACGCGCCAGGGCCGGCGGCATTCCTCGCGCACGACCCGCTCGGACTCGTGCTTGGTGCGGAAGTACGGGTGGGTGTCGAGGTCTTCGGCCTGGTCGAACATATCCTCGGTCCAGGTGCCCTTGTAGAGGCCGGCTGCGGCGATCGAGCTGACCTGGTGGAAGCAGCCCACCTCGATCGCGCCGGCCAGTTCGACCGCGTGGCGCGTGCCCTCGACATTGGCGACCTCCTGTGCCTCGGCGCCGGCCGCCATGTCGTAGATCGCCGCCAGATGGAAGAAGTGGTCGACCTCGCCGCGCAGCGTCAGCAAGTCCTCCTCGGAGACCCCGAGGCCGACCTGGGACAGATCGCCGGCGATCGGCACGACCCGCGCTCCGTCGGCTCCCCAGGCCGTTCGCAGCTCCTCCAGGCGGCCACGCGAACCGGCCCTGACCAGCGCGTAGATCGTCCCCTCGCGCTGCAGCAGGCGGGCAACGAGGTTGCGGCCGATGAATCCCGTGGCGCCGGTGACGAAGTAGTTCATCGCTCTTTCATACACTCAATCGACAGATGGCGCAAACGGCCACCATGCAGATCCAGATGCCCGAGATGGGCGAGTCTGTAACCGAGGGCATCGTTCTCGAGTGGCATGTGGCCGAGGGCGACTTCGTCAACGAGGGCGACACGGTGGTCGAGGTTTCGACCGACAAGGTCGACGCAGAGGTGCCGGCACCGGCCGACGGGGTCATCACGAAATTGATCGCATCGGTTGACGACGAGGTGCCGGTCGGCGCTCCGTTGGCCGAGATGGAACCGGGCGAGGGAACTGCCGAGGGCTCGGGCGCCTCAGCCGCGGGTCCTGTCGCGGCGGATACCCCCACGGTGCTCGCCGCTGGACGCGGCTCCGCGCCGCGGGGGTCCCCCACCGCCACGCCACCCGCGGGTGGGAAGGGGGAGTCCGCTGGCTCCGGCGCCGGGAACGGCTCGGCTGGCGCCAACGGAGCGGACGGCGTCCGAGCGACTCCCGTGGCGCGGCGGGTCGCAGACGAGACCGGCGTCGACCTTGGCTCGGTGGCTGGAAACGGGCCGGGGGGCAAGGTGACCAAGGACGATGTGCTTGCCGCTGCCGAGGGAGGCAATGGCGCGGCCGCTGCACCCGTGGCTGGCGAAGCTAGGCCGTTGCGCGGGCCGGCGGCGATGTTGGCTCAGGCTATGGGCGAGAGTCGGGAGGTTCCCACGGCCACGTCGTTCCGGACGGTTGCCGTCGACACGCTCGATGCGAAGCGCAAGGCGCTCAACGGGCAACTGAACGAGCGCGGGCTGAAGGTCTCCTTCACCCACCTGATCGCCTGGGCGATCGTGCAGGCGGCCAAGGAGTGGCCGGTGATGGCGCGCAGCTTCGAGGAACGCGACGACAAGCCCTTCGCGATCGAGAACGGTCCGGTCAACCTCGGCATCGCGGTCGACATCGAGCGCAAGGACGGCTCGCGCAGCCTGATGGTGCCGGCGATCAAGGGCGCCGACCGGCTCGACTTCGCCGCCTTCCACTCCCACTACGAGGACCTGATCACGAAGACGCGGGAGAGCAAGCTCACCGCCGACGACTTCCAGGGCACCAACATCTCGCTGACCAACCCGGGCGGAATCGGCACCGTCGCCTCGGTCCCCCGCCTGATGAAGGGCCAGAGCGCGATCATCGCCGCCGGCGCGATCGCCTACCCACCCGAGTGGGCGCACGCCTCACCCGAACGACTGCGCCAGCTCGGCGTCTCGAAGACGATGACGCTGACCTCGACCTACGACCATCGCGTCATCCAGGGGGCCGAGTCGGGCGCGTTCCTGCGCCGAATCGAACAGCTGCTCGAGGGCGAGGATGGCTTCTACGAGGCGCTCGCCGCCGACCTCGGCATCGACGCCGCGCCGCTGGCCGCCGCCCACCCGGCCTCGGCCTCGGCGCCACCGCTTGGTGCGGCGGCGCCACCTGCCGCTCCCGGCGCGCCGGATGAGGAGCTGCTCGGCGCCGTGCAGGCCGCCACCTCTCTGCTCAAGGGCTACCGCACCCACGGCCACCTCGCAGCCCGCCTCGACCCGCTCGGCCGCGAGCCGCAGGGCGACCCGGCGATCCAGCCCGAGAACCTCAACCTGACGCCGGAGCTGATGGCGCGCGTGCCGGCCTCGATCCTGCGTATCGGCGTCCCCGGCGAGACCCTGCTCGACGTGCTGCCACGTATGCGCGAGGCCTACTGCGGCACGATCGCCTACCAGTTCGAGCATCTCTCCTCGCACGGACAGCGGACCTGGCTGCGCGAGATGGTCGAGACCGGCGCCCACCGCCAGCCCCTCGACGATGACGAGAAACGCCGCCTGCTCGGTCGCCTGATCGACGTCTTCGAGTTCGAGCGCTTCGTCGAGAAAGCCTATTTGGGGCAGAAGATCTTCACGATCGAGGGACTCGATGCGGTCGTGCCGATGCTCGACGAGCTGGTTACCCTGGCCGGCCGTGCCGGTGCCGATGAGGTCGTCTTCGGCATGGCCCACCGCGGCCGGCTCGCTGTCCTCGCCCACAACCTCGGCCGCTCGGTCGAGTCGATCCTGGCCGAGTTCGAGGGCGCCAAGCAGATCGAGATGGTGAAGGCGGTTGCGGCGATCCCCCACGGCGGCACCGGCGATGTCAAGTACCACTACGGCCACCAGGGGACCTACGAAACCCACGAAGGCGAGAAGATCGCCGTCCGCCTCTACCCCAACCCGAGCCACCTCGAGTTCGTCAATCCCGTCGTCGAGGGCGCCACCCGCTTCCTTCAGTCGGAGATCGAGGGGCCGAAGCTGGAGCACAAGCCGAAGTGCGCGGTGCCGGTGCTGCTGCACGGCGACGCCGCCTTCCCCGGACAGGGGGTGGTCGCCGAGACGCTCAACCTGCAGGCGCTGCGCGGCTACTCCACCGGCGGCACGATCCACATCATCCAGGACAACCAGGTGGGCTTCACCACCGATCCCGAGGACGCTCGCTCGACCCCCTATGCCGCCGACATGGCAAAGGGATTCAACGTCCCGATCGTCCACGTCAACGCCGATGACGTCGAGGCCTGCTCCGCGGCGATCCGCCTGGCGATGGCCTACCGCGAGCGCTGGGGACGCGACATCGTCATCGACGTGATCGGCTACCGCCGCTACGGTCACAACGAGACCGACGAGCCCGCCTATACCCAGCCGGCGATCGCGGCAAAGATCAAGTCCCATCCACCGGTCTCGGAGATCTACGCGGAGAAGCTGATCGAGGAAGGGACGATCGCCCGCGAAGACGTGGTGCAGGCACGCAAGGAGCGACACGACCAGATGTCGGCGGCGCTCAAGGACCTGCGCAAGAGGATGGAGCTGGGCGAATACGAAGACCCGACCGTGACCACCTCCAGCACCGGCGAACTCGACCGCAGCGCCAGCCCGCCGGTTGAGACCGCGGTCCCGGCCGAGAAGCTGGGTGAGCTCAACCAGGCGCTGCTCGAGGTGCCCGAGAGCTTCACCATCCACCGCAAGCTGCGCAAGCCGCTGGGCAGTCGCGGCGACGGGTTGAGCGACGGGATCGAGTTCGGCCACGCCGAGGCGCTCGCCTTCGCCTCGCTGCTGGGTGAGGGGGTCCACATCCGGCTCACCGGGCAGGACACCGAGCGCGGCACCTTCTCCCACCGCCATCTCGTCCTCCACGACGAGAAGACCGGGCTGCCCTACTGCCCGATGCAGAACCTCGCCAGCGCCACCGCCCCCTTCGAGCTCTTCAACAGCCCGCTCTCGGAGACCGCCTGCCTCGGCTTCGAGTACGGCTACTCGGCGGCGACGCCAAACGCACTGGTCCTCTGGGAGGCGCAGTTCGGCGACTTCGCCAACGCCGGCCAGGTGATCATCGACAGCTTCATCGTCTCCGGCGAGGCCAAGTGGGGACAGACCAGTCGCCTGACGCTGCTGCTCCCGCACGGCTATGAGGGCTCGGGGCCGGAGCACTCCAGCGCCCGCATCGAGCGCTTCCTCGCCCTCGCCGCCGAGGGCAACATCCGCATTGCCAACCCCAGCACCGCCGCCCAGTACTTCCACCTGCTGCGCCGCCAGGCGCTGATCCGCAAGCCGCGGCCGCTGATCGTCTTCACGCCGAAGGGCCTGCTGCGCCTCGACCGCGCCGCGGCGACGGTCGACGAGCTGACCGACGGCCAGTTCCACTTCATCCTCGACGACCCCACCGCGACGGAACGGCGCGAGAAGGTGGAGCGCCTGGTGCTCTGCACCGGCAAGGTCTACTGGGACATCGACGCCAGCGAGCGGCGCGCGGCGGCCGAGAACGTCGCCATCGCCAGGGTCGAGCTGCTCTACCCCTTCGCCAAGGAACAGCTGAGCGAGCTGATCGCCTCCTACCCGAACCTGAAGGAGATCGTCTGGACGCAGGAGGAGCCGCGCAACATGGGCTGCTGGAAGGTGATGTCGCGGCGCCTGCCCGACCTGATGCCCGAGGGTGTCGAGCTCGGCTACGTCGGCCGTCCCACCCGCGCCAGCCCGGGCGAGGGCTACTCGGTATCGCACGCGCGGGAGCAGGAGCGGATCGTGCTCACCGCTCTCACCCCCGGCGCCTGATGCGCAAGCCGGTCCCCGGGCGGTTGTTCGCCCGCGTCAAGCTGCTGTCCTACATCGAGCTGGCGATCTTCACGGCGCTGATCGTGTTTTGGCTCGTGCCTGGCTTTGACACCGAGACGATGCTGTTCGGGTGGGCGCATGGATTGGGCTTCGTCGCGCTCTGCATCGTCATCTGGATCGCCTGCATCAGGCGTGAGGCGCCCTACACGCTGCTTGCCGCGACGCTCACTCCGGTCGGTCCGCTCGGCAGCGTGATCGGAATCGAGTTGATCGAGCGTCGTGGCTGGGGCATCCGTGATTCCCCGCAAAAACTCACGGAAACATCGTAGTTCCGCTCAAGATGCCTTGACCCCGGGACTCGCACGCGCTATAGGTAACGGTTGACTGTTTCCATCGGGCAGTCCCGCCCGAGGAGGCAGGCGCGTCGGCATCCCTCCCTGGCTACCGACGCATAGGTGCAGTGAGGGTCGCGCGGACCCCCTGCCTCCCGCGGCCCTCCTGCGCCGCCTTGTCTGAACTCAGACAAACTGTTCAGCCGATGTGACAGTCACGGTGTCACCTCCGGGACCAACTCCTCGACCTCGATAAGGCGCAGTTTCTCGCTGTCCTTCGCCTCTGCCTTCAGCCCGTCGGTAAACCCGCTACGCGAAAAGAGGAGGGTCAGCGGCCCCCCTTTGATCAGCTTGACGCCGCCCTGCTGGAGCGCCGGCAGCTTGTACTTCCCGATCTCGCCTAGAAGCGAGAGGGAGATCGGCTTGGCCGTCCACTTGCACTCGCCCACGATCGAGACGCGGCCGCGGTGGAGGCCGACGACGTCGATCTCCTCGGTCTCTCGCTCATGCTTGGCACGCAGCTCATGCAGGGCTGGACCCCACCAGCTGCCGACCCGGCTGGCCTCACCGCCGAGGTTCGCCCGCACCCACCGCCGGCAGAGGGTCTCGAATGCCGGTGCGATGTGATCGGGAAAGGCCGGTGCCACCTCCGCCCTCCACAGGTCGGCCGGCTTGAGTCCGGCCTCCAGCTCGGAGGCATAGGGCCGGACGAAGCGGAACCAGAAGCGAAAGAAGCCATCGGTCAAGCGATAGCGATACCCAGCCGAATCCTTTCCGCTCGTGATCGGAAGCTGGCGATCGATGATCCTCATCTCCTGCAGAGTCCGCAGGTACTCCGTCAGCGACGTGCCCGGCGTGTCCAGTGCGTTGGAGATGTCACGCAGGGCTCGCGGGCCGGAGGCGATCTCATCGAGGATCGAGAAGTAGATCGCCGGCCGCCGCAGCTCCTGCTGGAGAACATAGGGGGGCTCCTCGAAGAGGGTGCCGAGATGATCGAGGACGTTCTCGCCGAGCAGCTCCTTCAGTGGGCCGCCACGGGCAAGCTCATCGAGGTACATCGGCATGCCGCCGCTGACTGCGAAGCGCTCGACCCAATCGCGGGCGCTGTCGGCCTCGATGAATGGGGCGCATTCGTTCGGGCCAAGCGGGGCGACGAAGAAGCGATAGAGGCGGCCGTGCAGCGGGCTTTCCTCGGCCAGCAACCGCTCCATCGAGCTGATCTGCGAGCCGCAGAGCACGAACTTGGTCTGCGAAGAATCCTGCTCCTCCTCGATTACGGCCTGGATCGCGGTCAGCATCTCCCGACGCTCCCTCTGTGCGTTCGGCATCAGGTGCGGAAACTCGTCGATCACAGCGAGAGCCTTCTTCCCATGACCGAGCCTGTAGAGGACACGAAAGAGATCCGGTACGTCGGCGAGGTCAGGGCGCACCCCAAGCGGCCCTTCGAGCCCGGTCGCCAGCTTCCTCAGCTGGGCGCCGGGCGCGCCGGCCTCGGCAACGAGAACGATCGCGGGCTTCTCATTGGCGAAGGCGCGAAACAGCCATGACTTGCCGACCCGGCGGCGGCCGTACATTGCGACCAGACGCCGGCTACCGCCCTCCCACCACCGGTCGAGCTGCGCAAGCTCGTCCTCACGGTTGAGGAACTCACCGGCCAAGGGCCATTTGAAGCTCGCTACAGCCATATAACCTAGGTTATTATAAACAGAATTATACGAACTTAGAGGCTTCTCAACACCGTCTGCAGGATTCCGCCGTTGCGGAAATAGACAACCTCGTTGGGGGTGTCGAGACGGACGGTTGCCTCGAACTCGGTGTTGCCGGCGGTGACGGTCACGGTCTTCGCCTCGCCGTCTTCCAGGTCGCTGACGTCTATCACCTCTTCGCCGCTGAGGCCCAGGGATTCGATCGACTCGCCCTGCGGGAATTGGAGGGGGAGGACTCCCATGCCGATCAGGTTCGAGCGGTGGATGCGCTCGAAGGACTCGGCTATGACGGCGCGGACGCCGAGGAGCTTGGTGCCCTTGGCTGCCCAATCACGCGAGGAGCCGGAGCCGTACTCCTTGCCGGCGAGCACGACGAGAGGCACGCCTTCGTCGGCGTAGGCCATCGCCGCCGCGAAGATCGTCGTCTCCCCGCCGTCGGGGAAGTGGCGGGTGTAGCCGCCGGCGCGCTCCACCAGTTGGTTGCGCAGGCGGATGTTGGCGAAGGTGCCGCGGATCATCACCTCGTGGTTGCCACGACGCGATCCGTAGGAGTTGAAGTCGCGCGGCTCCACACCCTGCTCGATCAGCCACTCCCCCGCCGGGCTTGCCTTCTTGATCGCGCCGGCGGGTGAGATGTGGTCGGTGGTGATCGAGTCGCCGAGCAGGGCAAGCACGCGAGCCCCGGCGATCGGCTCGATCGGCGGCGGCTCGGCCGGCATTCCCTCGAAGAAGGGGGGCCGGCGCACGTAGGTGGAGTCGGGCCAGGTGTAGCGGTCGCCCGCGGGTACCTCGACCGCCCGCCAGGTCTCGTCCCCCTCGAGCACACCGCTGTAGTTGCGGGTGAACATCTCCGATGCGATCGAGCGGCCGATCAGCTCCTTCACCTCGGCCGGGTCGGGCCAGATGTCGCGCATGAAAACCGGCTCCCCGTCGGAGCCTTCGCCGAGCGGCTCGCTGGTCAGGTCGAGGTCCATGCGCCCGGCCAGCGCGTAGGCGACGACCAGCGGCGGGCTGGCGAGGTAGTTCGCCTTCACGTCCTGGTTGATCCGCCCCTCGAAGTTGCGGTTGCCGGAGAGGACCGAGCAGACGGCGAGGTCGTTCTGCTCGACCGCCGCCGAGATCTCCGGCGGGAGCGGCCCGGAGTTGCCGATACAGGTGGTGCAGCCGTAGCCCACGAGGTTGAACTGGAGCGCGTCGAGGTACTCGCTCAGGCCCGCCTTCTCGAGGTAATCGGTGACCACGGTCGAGCCGGGCGCCAGCGAGGTCTTCACCCAGGGCTTGCGCTGCAAGCCGCGCTGCACCGCGTTGCGGGCGAGCAGGCCGGCGCCGATCATCACCGACGGGTTGGAGGTGTTGGTGCAGCTGGTGATCGCGGCGATCACAACGCGGCCGTGGTCGAGCTCGACCGTGGTGCCGTCCTCGAGCGTCACCTCGATCGCGTCCTCGCTGCCGCGCTCCACAGTCGCCATCGGGGCGCCGCTCAGCGCCGGGCGCGGTCGGCCGCGCTCGTCGTCGTGGTCCTCAGCGGGGGGGTCGGATGCGGGGAAGGACTCTTCGCTTGCCTCGTCGACCCCGTTGCCCATCTGCTCGGCGGCCTCGGGGTCGAACTCGTGCATCGCCTCGAGGAAGGCCTCCTTCGCCTGCACCAGCGGCACCCGGTCCTGCGGTCTTTTCGGCCCGGCGATGCTCGGCTCGACCTCGCCGAGGTCGAGCTCCAGCGTCGCCGAGAAGACCGGGTCCTCGGAGTCGGCGCCGTGGAACATCCCCTGCTCGCGCGCGTAGGCGTCGACCAGCTCGATCGCCCCGGTCGGCCGCCCGGTCAGCTCCAGGTAGCGCAGCGTCTCGGCGTCGATCGGGGAGATCGCGCAGGTCGAGCCGAACTCCGGCGACATGTTGCCGATCGTCGCCCGGTCGGCCAGGCCCAGGGTCGCCAGGCCGGGGCCGAAGAACTCGACGAACTTGGAGACGACGCCGTGCTCGCGCAGCATCTCGGTCACGGTCAGGACCAGATCGGTTGCGGTCGCCCCCTGCGGCAGCTCGCCGTCGAGCTTGAAGCCGACCACCTGCGGCAGGAGCATCGAGACCGGCTGGCCCAGCATCGCCGCCTCGGCCTCGATTCCGCCGACCCCCCAGCCGAGCACCCCGAGACCGTTGACCATCGTCGTGTGCGAGTCGGTGCCCACCAGCGTGTCCGGGTAGGCCTGCAGCGTGCCGCTGCGCTCGCTGCTGTAGACGACCTGGGAGATGTGCTCGAGGTTGACCTGGTGGCAGATCCCCGTGGCCGGCGGCACGACGCTGAAGTTGTCGAACGCCTCGCGGCCCCACTTGAGGAAGGAGTAGCGCTCGCGGTTGCGCTCGAACTCGCGCTCGGCGTTGATCGCGAAGGCGCGCTCGTTGCCGAAGGCGTCGACCTGGACCGAGTGGTCGATCACCAGGTCGACGTCGACCAGCGGGTTGATCTTCTCCGCGAGGCCTTCGGCGTCGACCGGTTGCTCCGCTCCCTGACCGCCGATCTCGGCCATCGCGTCGCGCATCGCCGCCAGGTCGACCACGGCAGGCACGCCGGTGAAGTCCTGCATCAGCACGCGCGCCGGCTGGTATGGAATCTCGGCGCTGGGAGTGGCCGCCGCGTCCCAGCTCGCGATCGCCTCGATCTCGGCGGCGGTCGCCGAGCTGCCGTCCTCGAGCCGCAGCACGTTCTCCAGCAGGACCTTGATCGAGTAGGGCAGGCGGGCGACGTCAAAGCGCTGCTGCAGTGCGTCGAGGCGAAAGATCTCGTAGCTGCGACCGCCCACGTCGAGGGTCGAACGGGCGCCGAAGGAGTCGAGACTGGTCACGACTCCATCCTAGGCAACGGCGGTGGTCCGGGCGGGGTGCCCCTCGCCCCGACAAACGGCGGTCTGATTAGACCGCCGTTTTGAGTATCCGCCGGTTCGAGGGGCACCCCGCCCGACCCTCGTCAGCGCTTGTTTGATTGCCCTTCAGCAACCGCTGCGGCAGCTTTCTGGCCAGCGTCTCCGCTGGCGATCTTGACCGAGATGCCGGGGCTGGCGAGAGCGAAGTGGGCGAGGAAGCGCTGCTGCAGGGGTGCGACCGTGATCTCGACCTTGTTGTGCTCGATCGCCTTGACGACCGCGGCGGCTACTTGAGAGGGGGAGCCGGTGCCGAGGCCCTTGATCGGGGGGGCGCCGGAGTCGGCGTACATGCCGGCCTCGCGGATCGTCCCCGGCGAGACGATCGAGACGCCGATCCCGAGCGGGTCGAGATCCGCGCGCAGGCCGAGGGCGAAGCCGCGCAGGCCGAACTTGGTCGCGTTGTAGATCGAGGAGAGCGGCGTCGCCGACTTGCCCGAGAGCGAGGAGATGAAAACCATGTGTCCCGACCCCCGCTCCAGCATTCCGGGCTCGAGCGCGCGGGCGAGCAGGATCGGCGCCTCCAGGTTGACGCGCAGCGTTCCGGTCAGCTGCTCGGCGCTGTAGTCGGGCAGTCGCCCGGTGCCCGGCAGGCCCGCGTTGGCCACCAGGATGTCGACCTCGCCCGCCTCGGCCGCGAGCTTCTCGGCGGCGCCGGCCTCGGCCAGCTCGGCAGGCACGGTCCGGTGTCCATCGCCGGGCAATTCGGCAGCCAGCGCTTCCAAGGCCCCCGCCTTGCGTCCGCTGAGGATCAGCCTCGTCCCGCGCGCCGCCAGCGCTGCGGCGATTGCCCGTCCGAGACCCCCGGTGGCGCCGGTGAGGAGGGCTGAGTGGCCTGAAAGTTCCATCCCGAAGCGCAAGCTACCAGCCGGGCGGTCGAGAGGAATCCGGGATGAAAGTGCGAAGGGCTACAAAATGTTTGTTTCTTGTAAGCATCCGGCCGGGCAATCGTCTACACTGCCCGCCGTTCCGAACAACCGAAACGCCGAGTCCCGCCAGCCGAAGGCGACGCGGGAGCGGGGGAACCACGTTTTCGGGGCTAACTCGCCCATATAGGGCGGGGGCGCAGGCTCCTACAGCGCCAGCCCGACAGCTAACCCCGTAGGCCGACGAAGGAGATCGGTTTGCCCAAGAACAGCTCAAAGCTCAAGGCGGGGTTGGTCGCAATCGCGGCTCTTGCAGTCCTCGCCCTATTGCCAGCAGGCGCCAGCGCCAACTGCGAAGGCGGCGGCCTGACGCCAGCCGAAGTCGACATCTGCACGCCTACGCCAAAAGCGAGGCTGCTGAAAAACGGGATGCTGATCCCGCCGAAATCCGCTCCCGGCCGGGTCAAGCAGGTGATCGCCTTCGCCAACCGGATCCGCACCAAACCGTATATCTGGGGTGGCGGCCACGGCCGCTGGTGGGATCGCGGCTACGACTGCTCCGGCTCGGTCAGCTACGCGCTGCATGGCGGCGACTTCATCGAAAGCCCACTGCCGTCCGGGCCGATGGAGCGCTGGGGCCTTGCCGGTGAAGGACGCTGGATCACCGTCTACGCCAATGCCGGCCACGCCTACGCGGTGATCGCCGGCTATCGCTGGGACACCTCCGGCGACACGGAAGGCACCGGCCCGCGCTGGCACGAAGACCTGCGCGACAACGTCGGCTACATCGCTCGCCACCCCGCGGGCTTCTAGCCGACCTTCAAGATTTCGGGGCAGGGGCTGTCCCGTACGCCGCCCCGGCCAACTGGCCGGGGCGGTTTTGTCCTTGACCAACTGAACTGCTCGGATAACTTCTCGGTGTAGCTGCTACACCTGACATCCGCTTGGTCAACCTCACCAAGCACTACGGTGAGGTACGGGCGGTTGCGGGCATCAACCTCGAGATCGAGGCGGGCGAGTTCTTCACCCTGCTCGGCCCCTCCGGCTCGGGCAAGACGACGACGCTGCGGATGATCGCCGGCTTCGAGGAGCCCAGCGGCGGCACGATCGAGTTGGCCGGAAGGGACATGGTGGGCGTGCCGCCATACGACCGCGCTGTCAACACCGTCTTTCAGGACTACGCGCTGTTTCCCCATATGAGCGTCGGCGAGAACGTCGCCTATGGCCTGCGGATCGCCGGCGTCGCCAGGGCAGAGCGGGCGCGGCGTCGCGACGAGTCGCTGGAGATGGTCCGCCTGCCCGGCTACAGCGAGCGCAAGCCCGGCGAGCTCTCCGGCGGACAGCGCCAGCGCGTCGCCCTCGCCCGCGCGATCGTCAACCGGCCCCGGGTGCTGCTGCTGGACGAGCCGTTGGGCGCGCTCGACCTGAAGCTGCGCGAGCAGATGCAGAGCGAGCTGAAGACGATCCAGGGCGAGGTCGGCATCACCTTCGTCTACGTCACCCACGACCAGGACGAGGCGCTGACGATGAGTGACCGGATCGCCGTCTTCAACGGCGGCAGGATCGAGCAGGTCAGCACCCCGGTCGAGCTCTACGAGCATCCCGCGACCGAGTTCGTCGCCGGCTTCGTCGGCGTCTCCAACCTGCTCGAACGCGACGGCGCCCGCTTCACGATCCGCCCGGAGAAGATCCAGCTGCTCGACCCCGCGACAGCGCCGAACGGGCTGCGGACCGAGCGCGGTTGCATCGCCGGGGTCTCCTACGCGGGCATGGTCACCCGCTACACCGTCGCCCTGGAGGCCGGTGGAGAGCTTCAACTCGTTCGTCAAAACGTGGAGGGCGCGTCGACCGAGGCGCCCTCCGGACAGGGCAGGGAGGTGCTGGTGGGCTGGCGTCCAGAGCACACGGTCGCCGTCCGTGGGAAATCGAAACCAGAGGAGGAATCACCGTGAGAACCCAGGCACACCCAGTGCGAACGGCGTGGCTCGTCGTCGCCGGCCTGCTCGCCTTCATGCTGCTGCTCGCCGGCTGCGGCGGGGGCGGCAGCGATACGGGCGGCGAAGAACTGACCAAGCTCGGCAAGGGAGAGGGAGAAGTGGACCTGATCTCCTGGGCCGGTTACGTCGAACCGGAATGGAGCAAGCCGTTCGAACAGAAGACCGGCTGCAAGGTCAAGAGCAAGGTCGCCGGCACCTCCGACGAAATGATCCAGCTGATGCGCACCGGGCAGTACGACGGGGTCTCGGCTTCCGGCAACGCCTCCGCGCGCCTGGTCGACGGTGGCGACGTCGCCCCGGTCAACGTCAGCCTCGTCCCCAACTACAAGACGATCTTCAGCGACCTCAAGGACCAGCCCTACAACACCTTCGACGGCGCCCATTACGGCATTCCCCACGGACGTGGCGCCAACCTGCTGATGTGGAACTCCGAAGACGTCACGCCGGCGCCCACCTCCTGGGACGTCATCCTCGACCCGAAGAAGGCGGCCAAGTACAAGGGCAAGATCAGCGCCTACGACGATCCGATCTACATCGCCGACGCCGCCGTCTACCTGAAGGCGCACCAGCCCGAACTGGGGATCGAAAACCCCTACGAGCTGAACGAAGAGCAGTTCGAAGCGGCGGTGAACCTACTCCAGGAACAGCGCCCCTACGTCGGCGAATACTGGTCCGAAGCCGCCAAGCAGATCTCGGCCTTCGCCAACGGCGACGACCAGGTCGGCACCACCTGGCAGTACCAGTACTTCGAACTCAAGGGCGAAGGCAAGCCCGTCGCCGCCAGCCCGGCGAGCCAGGGCTTCCTGCCCAAGGAGGGCGCGACCGGCTGGTCGGATACCTGGATGATCAGCTCCGAAGCCAAGCATCCCAACTGCATGTACATGTGGATGAACTGGATCGTGGAACCGAAAGTGAACGCCGAAGTCGCTGAATTATTCGGCGAGGCACCCGGGCAGAGCCTGGCCTGTGAACAGACCGCAGAGAAGGACTTCTGCGCCAAATACCATGCCGAAAACCCAGCCTTCTGGAAGCGCGTCTACTACTGGGAAACTCCGCTGGCCGACTGCGGCAACGGTTCCAGCGACTGCAAGGACTACAACGACTGGGTCCAGGCCTGGACCTCGATCAAGGGTTGATCGACCGGCCCTGGCGTAATGGCGACGGAGGCGGTCGTGGAGAGAAGGTCGGTGGGCCATCGGCTCGCCGACCTCTTCCACGGCCGCCCCCGCCTGCAGGCGAGTGCCCTCCTCGCCGGCCCGGTTGGCTGGCTGGTCATCGGCTACCTGGGGTCGCTGGCGGTCCTGCTGATCGCCGGCTTCTGGTCGGTCGACCCGCTCAGCGGCGAAGTCCTGCGTGGCTTCAGCCTCGAAAACTTCGAAACGCTCGTCAACGAACCGGTCTACCGCAGCATCGTCGGGCGGACCGTGCTGATCGCAGCGCTCGTCACCCTCACCGACGCCGTCCTCGCCTTCCCGATCGCCTTCTACATGGCGAAGATCGCCACTCGCCGCGGCAAGGCTCTGCTCGTCGTCGCGGTGCTGGTGCCACTCTGGTCCAGCTACCTGGTCAAGGCGCTCTCCTGGCGAACGATGCTCTCCAGCGGCGGCGTGATCGACTGGGCGCTCAACCCAATCGGACTCTCCGGACCGGGCTACGGCAACACCGCGGTCTGGCTGGTGATGAGCTACCTCTGGCTGCCGTACATGATCCTGCCGATCTTCGCTGGGCTGGAGCGCATCCCCGACTCGCTGATCAGCGCCTCTGAGGATCTCGGCGCCTCACCCTTCACGACCTTTCGCCGAGTGATCCTGCCGCTCGCCTTCCCAGCCGTGGTCGCCGGCTCGATCTTCACCTTCGCCCTCACCCTGGGCGACTACATCACCCCGCGGCTGGTCTCCAACAACCAGTTCATCGGCAACGTGATCTTCAACAACATCTCCAACAACCTGCCGCTCGCCTCCGCCCTGGCGTTCGTCCCGATCGTGGTGATGATCGCCTACCTGCTGGTCGCCCGGAGGCTGGGCGCCTTCGAGCACATCTAGGCGGGCACGATGAAGCTCTCGAAGAGATCTGCGCTGCTCCTCCGCCTCGGCCTTGGCATCGGCCTCGCCTTCATCTACGTCCCCCTGATCGTGCTGGCGATCTACGCCTTCAACGCGAGCAACATCCTCGAATGGCCGCCCCCGGGCCTGACCCTCGACTGGTTCCCGAAGGCGGTCGAAAACGAATTCGCCCGTGAAGCCTTCCTCACCTCGATCAAAGCGGGCATCGCGGCGACTGCGATCGCCCTCGTCCTCGGCACCCTCGCCTCGCTCGCGGTCGCCCGCCACCGCTTCTTCGGTCGCGAGACGATCTCCTTCCTCGTCGTCCTGCCGATCGCCCTGCCCGGGATCGTCACCGGCGTCGCGCTCAGCAACACCTTCACCCAGGTGCTCGGCGTCGACCTCAGCCTCTTCACCGTGGTCGTCGGCCACGCCACCTTCTGCATCGTCGTCGTCTACAACAACGTCGTCGCCCGCCTGCGCCGTGTGTCGACCTCCTTCGAGGAAGCCTCGGCCGACCTCGGCGCCCACACCTGGCAGACCTTCCGCTTCGTCACCTTCCCCAGCCTTCGCAGCGCGCTTGGAGCCGGGGCGCTGCTCGCCTTCGGCCTCTCCTTCGACGAGATCATCGTCACCACGTTCACGATCGGCGCGGGCGAGGAAACGCTGCCGATCTGGATCTTCCGCAACCTCTTCCGCCCCAACCAGCTGCCGATCGTCAACGCGGTCGCGGTGATCGTCGTGCTGATCTCGATCGTCCCCGTCTACCTCGCCCACCGCCTGACCCGTGAGGAAGGCGGCGCGACCGCGGCGCGCGGGGGCGCCGTCGAAGCCGAGGCGACCGCGGTGCCGTAACTGAGGATACACCAGCATATAGATGAGATAGCTAATTAATATGCTAGTCAGCTATAATGCCGAATATGATCTTCGCTACGCCCCCCATCGGCAACGAGCTGCACGGTCGGCTCGACGAGCTGGACCGCTTGCGCCGGGCGCTTGGCAGCGATGCTGAGCAGATGACCCCCTGGATGGGGGCGCTGCGGCGCGCGGTCCGCGCCAGCTCGATCGAGAGCTCCACGTCGATCGAGGGCTACAGCGTCGAACCCGCGGAGGCGATCGCCTTGACCAGCGGGACCGCTCCCAAGGTCGGCGAGGACGAAAACCGGCTCGCAGTCGCCTGCTACGCACGGGCGATGGACCACGTCGCGGCGATGGCACACGACCCTGCCTTCGGCTGGAGCGAGCGAGTCATCCTCGACCTGCATTTCGACGCCTGCCATTTCCAGCGCGACAAATCCCCGGGCCTCTGGCGCACGGGACCCATCTCCGTGACCGGACCGGGCGGAGGAATCGACTACCGAGGCCCCGATGGCGAGGACGTGCCGGCGCTGATGACCGAGATCGTCGCCTGGCTCGAGGGCGCCGAAGACGACCACCCCGTCGTCCGCGCGGCGATGGCGCACCTCAACGTGACCTCCGTCCATCCCTTTCGTGACGGAAACGGCCGCGCCGCCAGGATCGTCCAGTCGCTCGTCCTCGCCCGCGAGGGGCTGCTCTCACCGGAGTTCTCTTCGATCGAGGAGCACCTCGCCGGCAACACGCCCGCCTACTACGCGGCGCTGCGAAACACCCAGGGCGGCAGCTACCAGCCGGATCGAGATGCCTCGGAGTGGGTCCGCTTCTGCGTCGAGGCCCACATCGCCCAGGCCGGCCGGCGTCTGGACCAGATCCACGAGGCGGCCGCGCGCTGGGCGCGGCTCGAACGCGAGGTGGACGCCCGTGGCTGGCCCGACCGCTTCGCGATCGCGTTGGAGCAAAGCCTCATCGGTGGCGTCAGCCGCGCCGACTATCGCGCGGAGGCAGACGTGTCGTCGGCGACGGTTACCGCCGACCTGCGGCGCCTGCTCGACAGCGGCCTGGTGGTGCAGCGGGGGCGGGGGCCCAGCAGCCGCTACTGGGCGAGCGAGCAGCTGCGCGCCCTACTGGCGGGCTAGGCGCTCGGCCTCCTCGGCGCCGATGTAGGGCGCCAGGGTCAGCTCGACCAGATCGGGCAGCAGCTGCTCGAGCTGCTCGGTGCGGCCGGCGCTGATCTCGCGCACGACCAGTGAGACGATGCCGCCGACCAGCGTCTCCTCGGTCGCCTCGGGAAGCGGATGCGCGCCGCCGTGCGCGGGCCGGCCGGCCTTGAGGATCTCGACCAGGCCCTGCATCGAGGCGCGGTGACGGGCGGCGATCTCGCCGCCCGCGGCGACCGGCTCGATCATGCAGAGCCGGGCTAGCTCAGGCTCGCCGGCGAGGAAGCGCAGCATCGTCGCCAGCGCCGCACGCACTTTCTGCGGCCACTCCTCGAAGGACTCGGCGGCGGCGCGCATCGAGGCGGCGATGTGGTCGGAGACCATCTCGTAGGCGGCGAGGAAGCAGGCTTCCTTGTCGGCGAAGTGCTCGTAGAAGGTGCGACGGGAGACCGACGCCGCCTTGGTGATGTTGGCGACGGTGGTCGCGTTGTAGCCGCGCTCGGCGACGGTGTCCACCAGCGCGGTGACGATCCGCTCGCGCTGGTTCTGGACGATGAACTCACGCGGCAGGCCATGCCGGCCGGCAGGCAGGCGGGAGGAGACCGCAGCGCCCGCAGCGCCGTCATCCGCTTTCTTCGCCTTCCCTTTGGCCACAGGCCGACGATACCCCAGACCCTGGCGGATGCGGACCGTCCCGACGCGTCTATCTCAGCGGCTGGACCAGCAGCTCGTCCTCGGCCGCCCGAGCGCCGAGGTAGGGCATCGTCGCCAGGTAGATCAGCTCGGGGAGGAACTCTTCGCCGCGCTCGACCGAGCCAGACTGGACCTTGGTCAGGATCGTGCCGTAGACCGCGCCCGCGGCGATTTCGGCGGTACACCGGGACACCGGTCGCTCGCCGTCGACCTCGCCGCGGCCGCCGTCGAGAAAATCGGCGATCCGCTGCACGATCCGGTCGCGGCGCTCCTGGGCGCCGCTGCCGGCGCCATTGACCGAGACGACGAGGAAGCGAGCGCGAGCGGCGTCCTCCTGCAGGTAACGCATCGCGGCCACTCCGGCCGCCCAGATCCGGTCGTGCCAGGCGCGACGCCCGTCGCAGGCAGCGTCGACCCGAGCGCAAAGCTCTCCCATCACCTCGTCATGGAGGCAGAGAAAGCAATCCTCGAGGTCGGCAAAGCAGCGAACGAAGTGGGCGCGAGACACCTGGGCGCGCTCGCAGATCGTCGCTATGTCGACTGCCGCAAAGCCGCCTTCGCCGACCATCTCGACCGTGGCGGCGGCGATCCGCTCGCGTGCCGGATCGCTGCCTCTGCGCGAAGCGCTCACATCGGCCTTGCCCAACTCCCCGCGCGTTGAGTCTCCCGGGCGCCCACCGTTATGCCGCCGCCCGCGCCTGTGCCGCCTCCGCAGCGCGCGCCGCCTCGACCTCCCCGACATAGGGCGTCAAGGTCACCTGCAGCATCTCCGGCAGAAGGCCCTTCAGGTCGTCCACGTTGCCGGCCACCAGGCGCTGGTGCACCAGCCACATCAGCCCACCGACGATCGCCACCTCCAGCCCATCGGGCAGCCGGGCCGCCCGCGGGTTGAGCTCGCGTCCCTCGCGCAGCTTCGGCGCGGCCTTCTCCAGCATCGACTGGTAGCGGGCCAGCGCCTCTCCGCCAGCCGCCTGGCTCTCGACGATGCAGAGCTTGGCCCGCGCCTGCTCGGCGACGACCATCTCGAGAAAGACCTCGAGTCCGGTGGATATCTGCTCGACCCAGGGCTGCTCCTCGTCGATCAGCTCGGCGAAAACCTCGCCAGCCGCGGCGACGCTCTCGTCGAGGGCAGCGAGAAAGCACTCTTCCTTGTTGGCGAAATGCTCGTAGAAGGTGACCAGGGCGACCTTCGCCGTTTTCGCGATCAGCTCGATCGTGGTCTTCTGGTAGCCACGCTCGGCGACCAGCTCGGCGGTCGCCAGCAACATCCGCTCGCGCTGGTTCTGGGAGACGAAGTCGCGCGGGATCAGATGCCGGCCCGGGGGCAGTTTCGAGAGGCGTTCCGACAGGGACCGCGAGTCGGCCATGCCAAGACGGTACCAAAACATATATCTGATGTCTACTTGCCTTTTCTACAGAAAACATTGCGTTCTAGGCATCCTCGTTTCTAAAAGCTGCTATACCTAGACAAAAGGAGTATGTTTTCGGATCGCGACAGCGGCAACGTCATCACCTTTCCCGGCCCTTCCGGCCGTCGACCCCCCCGGGAGCGAATCCTCGAAGCGATGCTCCTCACCAGCGGCGAGCTCGGCTTCGAACGGGTCGCCGTGCGGCACGTGATCGACCGTGCGCAAACGAGCCGCGCGACCTTCTACAAGCACTTCGAGGATCGCGAGGACTGCTTCGCACAGGCCTATGCCGGCGCCGGCGAGTGGCTCTACCGGCGCGTGACCGGCGCCGCCAAGCGGCAGCCCTCCTGGCGCGAGGGCTTGCGCGCGGGGTTGGCTGAGCTGCTCGAGTTCTGCGCCAACCAGCCGGCGATCGCCAAAGCGCTGCTGGTCGAGGTGCATGCGGCGGGCGAGCGGTCGCTCGCCCAGCGGCGCGATCTGATGGAGCGCCTCTCCCGCACACTCGACGGTGCGCGCCGCGAGATCCCCTCTCGCCAAGCTCCACCTCCTATTACGTCGGACTTCATTGTAGGGGCGATCGACACGCTCTTGACTGCGAAGCTGCTCGACGGCGGCGCCGAGCGTGCGCCGGAGATGCTCCCCGGCCTGCTCCACTTCGTCGTCATGCAGTACCTCGGCGAGTCCGCCGCCTGGGAGGAGATGGCCGCGGCGCCCCTGGCGACATGGAAGGCGCGTCGGCAAGCCGCCGCCCAGATGCCGCCCAAACGCTGACCTAGAGCGGGATGTTGCCGTGCTTGCGCTTCGGCTGGTCGACCCGCTTGGACTGCAGCATGCGCAGCGCCTTGACCAGCTTGAGACGGGTTTCGCGCGGCTCGATCACGTCGTCGATGTAGCCGCGTTCGGCCGCCGAGTAGGGGTTGGCGAAGTGGGCTTTGTAGTCGTCGATCAGCTTCTGGCGGCGCTCGTCCGGAGTCGGTGAGGAGACGATGTCTTTGCGGTAGATGATGTTGACCGCACCCTCGGGGCCCATCACCGCCACCTCCGCGGTCGGCCAGGCAACGTTGTAGTCGGCGAGCATGTGCTTGGAGCTCATCACGTCGTAGGCGCCGCCGTAGGCCTTGCGGGTGACGACGGTCAGCTTCGGCACGGTCGCCTCGGTGAAGGCGTAGAGCAGCTTGGCGCCGTGGCGGATGATGCCGTTCCACTCCTGGTCGGTACCGGGGAGGAAGCCGGGCACGTCGGTGAAGGTCAGGATCGGCACGTTGAAGGCGTCGCAGGTGCGAACGAAGCGGGCCGCCTTCTCGGCGGCCTCGATGTCGAGCACGCCGGCCAGGTGGGCGGGCTGGTTGCCGACGATGCCGACCGGGAAGCCGTCGAGGCGGGAAAAGCCGCAGACGATGTTCTTGGCGAAGTGCTCGTGGACCTCGAAGAACTCCTCGTCGTCGACGATGCGTGAGATCACGCTGCGCATGTCGTAGGGCTTGGAAGGATCGTCGGGGACGAGCGTGTCGAGCTCGGGGTCTTCGCGCTCGGGGTCGTCTTCGGGGGCGAAGCGCGGCGGCGCCTCGAGGTTGTTCGAGGGCAGGAAGCCAAGCAGGTAGCGCACGTCCTCGAGGCAGCTCTCCTCGTCCTCGGCGGCGAAGTGGGCGACGCCCGACTTCGAGTTGTGGCTCATCGCCCCGCCCAGCTCCTCGAACTCGACTTCCTCGCCGGTCACCGTCTTGATCACTTCCGGGCCGGTGATGAACATGTGCGAGGTCTCTTTGACCATGAAGATGAAGTCGGTCATCGCCGGCGAGTAGACGGCGCCGCCGGCGCAGGGGCCCATGATCAGGCTGATCTGCGGGATCACGCCGGAGCATTTGACGTTGCGGACGAAGACGTCGCCGTAGGCACCGAGCGAGACGACCCCCTCCTGGATCCGGGCGCCGCCGGAGTCGTTGATGCCGATCACCGGCACCCCGACCGCGGCCGCCTGGTCCATCACCTTGCACATCTTCTCCGCCATCACCTCGCCGAGGCTGCCGCCGAAGACGGTGAAGTCCTGGGAGAAGACGAAGACGGTGCGGCCGTCGACCGTGCCGTGGCCGGTGACCACGGCGTCCCCCCAGGGCCGCCGTTTCTGCATCTCGAAGTCGTAGGTGCGGTGACGGACGAAGGTGTCGAGCTCCTCGAAGGAGCCGGGGTCGAGCAGCTTCTCGATCCGCTCCCGGGCGGTCATCTTGCCCTTCGCGTGCTGCTTGGAGACCGCCTCCGCGGAGGCCGAGTGAATCGCTTCCTCGCGCAGCTCGCGCAGGTAGGCGAGCTTCTCCTCGTGGGTGACCGGATTCCTCTCGCGCATCGCGGCGCGGGAGTCTATGAGAACGGCTTCTTCTGCGGCTCGGCGAGGTGGTCGAGGACGCCTTCCAGGTCGGCCTCCCCCAGACCGGATCCAGCCGCGGCGCGCAGCGCGACCCGCGTACCAAAGCCCCTCTCAGCCATCGTCACCTCAACGCCCTCGACCTGGGCGACGAGGTCGGCCAGTTCGGGCTCGGACTTCATCAACGTCCGCGCGACCTCGATCATGGCCGGGCTTTCGGCCGTTAGACCCATCTTCCTCCCGCAAATTCCAGCTGGGCGAGCGCATTCAGGGGGCGAATCCGCGCGCATCCGACATTAACCCCAATCAGGTGTGGTCAATGTCGGATGCGCGCGAAGACAAACGCAGCAGGCGGGCCTGGGAGTTGGCCGGAAGGCAGCATGGGGTTGTGGCGCGGCGACAGCTGTTGGAGCTGGGGTTCAACTCACGGGAGATCGAGCATCGCATTGGCCGAGGCCGGCTGCATCTCGCGATGCGTGGCGTCTACGCGGTCGGGCTGGCCGGGACTGACCCGCGAGCGGCATTGGATGGCAGCGGTTCTCGCTTGCGGAGACGGCGCGATGCTGAGCCATCGCAGCGCGGCAGCGTTATGGGAAATAGGGACCGAGAGAAGAGGTTGCGTAGACGTCAGCGTGCGGCGCCGAGCCGAACTTCGGCGACCGGGGCTGCGGGTCCGCGGGCGCACAACGCTCGCCGAGACGGACACCCTGAAACAGGATGGCATCCCCGTCACCAGCCCCATCCTCACGCTGATCGACCTGGCGACCGAACTCCGCCCGCTGGGTATCGAGCGAGCGGTGAATGAGGCCGACAAGCGAGACCTGGTCGATCCCGAGACGTTGCGACTGGCGCTCGACGCATACGCCGGGCAGCCTGGGGTTCCCACCCTGCGCAAGCTCCTCGACAAGCTCACCTTTCGCCTCTCCGACTCGGACCTGGAGATCCTCTTCCGTCCGGTTGCGGCCGCGGCGGGTCTCCCTCCGCCGCTGACCAAACAGATCGTGAGATCAAATACGAGCCCGCCCGCGTCCGAGCCGAGCTCAGCCGAGCCACAGCCATGCTGCGCAAGCGCGCATCCGATATTGACCACACCTGAAGTGGGTCAATGTCGGATGGGCCCGGGGGACTGACCCCTCGGTTAGAAGAAAGCTCCGCCCTTGTATTCGCCGAAGACGTCGCGCATCGCGCCGCAGACCTCGCCGATCGAGGCGCTGGCGGCCAGCGCGGCACGGATCGGGTGCAGCAGGTTCCCCTCGCCGCGGGCGACAGCGCGCAGCTCGTCCAGTTTCGTCTCGACCGCGGCCTGATCCCTCGCTGCCTTGAACTCGGCCAACCGCGCCAGCTGGCGCTGCTCGGACTCGGGGTCGACGCGGAGGATGTCGACGTCGTCGACCTGGTCGGTGACGTACTTGTTGACGCCGACGATGATGTCCTGGCCGGACTTGTAGCGCTCGTGGTAGGAGTGGGCGGACTCCTCGATCTCGCGCTGCATGAACTCCAGCGCCTCGACCGAACCGCCCAGCTCCTCGACCTTGTCCATCAGCTCCCAGGCGCGGGCCTCGACCTCGTCGGTCAGGGACTCGACGAAGTAGGAGCCGGCGAAGGGATCGACGGTGTCGGCGACGCCGGACTCGTGCGCCAGCACCTGCTGGGTGCGCAGGGCGATCCGGGCCGAGCGCTCGGTCGGCAGCGCCAGCGCCTCGTCGAAGCCGTTGGTGTGCAGCGACTGGGTGCCGCCGGCGACCGCGGCGAAGCCCTGCAGGGCGACGCGGATGATGTTGACCTCGGGCTGCTGCGCCTGCAGCGTCACTCCGCCGGTCTGGGTGTGGAAGCGGATCTTCATCGAGTTGGGGTCCTGCGCCCCGAACCGCTCGGCGACGATCTTCGCCCACATCCGCCGCACCGCGCGGAACTTGGCGACCTCCTGGAAGACGTTGTTGTGGCCGTTGAAGAAGAAGGCGAGGCGGGGCGCGAACTCATCGATCTTCAGCCCCCGCTCCAGCGCCGCCTCGACATAGGCGATCGCGTTGGAGAGCGTGAAGGCGACCTCCTGCACGGCTGAGCAGCCCTTCTCGCGGATGTGGTAGCCGGAGATCGAGATCGTGTTCCATTTCGGCACGTTCTCGCGGCAGTATTCGAAGATGTCGGTCGTGAGTCGCATGGTCGGCTCGGGCGGGTAGATGTAGTTGCCGCGCGCCATGTACTCCTTCAGCACGTCGTTCTGGACGGTGCCGCGCAGCTTCTCGGAGGGGACTCCCTGCTCCTCGCCGACCAGCTCGTAGAGCAGCAGCAGGATCGCCGCCGGCGCGTTGATCGTCATCGAGGTCGAGACCTGGTCGAGGGGGATCTTCTCGAAGCAGATCCGCATGTCCTCGATCGTGTCGACCGGCACGCCGGTGCGGCCGACCTCGCCCTGGCAGAGCGGGTCGTCGGAGTCGCGGCCGAGCTGGGTCGGCAGGTCGAAGGCCATCGAGAGTCCGGTCGAGCCGTGCTCGATCAGGTAGCGGTAGCGCTCGTTGGTGTCTTCGGGGGTGGCGAAGCCGGCGTACTGGCGCATCGTCCAGAGGCGATCGCGGTACATCCCGTCGTGGATGCCGCGGGTGAAGGGGGGCCCGCCCGGCGTGCCGAGCCGCTCTTCCAGGCCGGGGCCGACGTCGTCCTCGGTGTAGAGGCGATCGATCTCGATCCCCGAGTCGGTGAAGACGCGTTCGTCGTCCGGACCGACGACGGGCGCGATCGTAGACCGCTCTTCGGCCGCAGCCTTGCCGTTCTCGCTCTTCATCGCCCTGAGGATATTGGGAGCCGCGAGAAGGCTCAGTCCGAGGCGCCGGCGAGGCGCTCGACGCCGGCCTGCTCGATCGTCCGCTGCAGACCCTCGCGCAACTCGACCTTCGGCTCCCAGCCGAGCAGATCGCGGGCGCGGGTGATGTCGGGCTGGCGCTGTTGAGGATCGTCAACGGGTAGCGGCTCGTAGACGATCTCCGAACGCGACTCGGTCACCTCGATCACCGCTTTTGCCAGCTCCAGCAGGGTGAACTCGTTGGGGTTGCCGACATTGACCGGCGTGTGCACGTCGGACTCGGCGAGGGCGACGATGCCGCGGATCAGGTCGTCGACATAGCAGAAGCTGCGCGTCTGGCTGCCATCGCCGAAGACGGTGAGGCTCTGGTCCTTCAGCGCCTGGCGCAGGAAGGTCGGGATCGCGCGCCCGTCGTGGGCGCGCATGCGCGGCCCGTAGGTGTTGAAGATGCGCACGATCGAGGTGTCCACACCCTGCTGGCGGTGGTAGGCCATCGTCAGCGCCTCGGCGTAGCGCTTCGCCTCGTCGTAGACGCCGCGCGGCCCGATCGGGTTGACGTGTCCCCAGTAGTCCTCCGCCTGCGGGTGGACCTGGGGGTCGCCGTAGACCTCGCTGGTCGAGGCGAGCAGGAAGCGCGCGCGCTTGAACTTGGCCAGGCCGAGCATGTGGTGCGTGCCCTGCGAGCCGACCTTGAGCGTGTGCAGCGGCAGGCGCAGGTAGTCGATCGGGCTGGCCGGCGAGGCGAGGTGGTAGACGAAATCGACGTTCTCGGGGATCTCGACCCGCTCGGTGATGTCGATGTTGCGGAACTCGAAGGCGTCGTCGCGGATGTGCTCGATGTTCTGCAGCGAGCCCGTCTCCAGGTTGTCGATGCAGATCACCCGGTGCCCTTTGCCGAGCAGGTGCTCGCAGAGATGCGAGCCGAGGAAGCCGGCGCCGCCGGTGATCACGCAGGTGCTCATCGTCGCCGGGATGCTACAGGTGGGCCGCCCAGCGCCACCCGTAAACACAGTGGTTCGCAAATTCCAGCCTTTTCGCCCGACCACCCGTCCAGAAGGGGGGAGAACCGGCCTCCGTCCCTGGCTCTACGTGGCATGTTCGAGCCAGGGAGCCGACCGGTGCAGGGGGGTCTTGCAACAGCCGGGCGCAAGCGCGCCGCCGTTGAACTCGTCGCCCGCGAGGACGCCGAGCTGCGCCAGGCGGCGCGTCGCTACTCGCTCTGCGAGGACGATGCCGAGGACGCCTATCAGCGGGCGCTGGAGATCCTCCTCGTCAAAGCCCCCAGCGACCGGCCGCGCGAGCTCGCTCGCTGGATGAAGACAGTGGTCAAGCACGAGGCGCTGGCGCTGCGGCGCTACCGAGAACGGATGCTCGGCACGGGTGCGGACAGAGTCGGCGATCCGATCGAGCGGCTCGCCTCCGACAATGCCGGGCCGAGTGAGCGGCTGGAGCAGCACGAGCAGGTCGCCCGCAGTCGCGAGGCGTTGAGAGCGCTGAAGCCAGCGGAGCTGCGCTCCCTCACTCTGCTCGCCGCCGGCTATTCCTACGCCGAGATCGGTGAGATCACCGGCTTCAGCCAGACAAAAGTGAACCGCTGCCTAGCCGAGGGACGGGAGCGCTTCCGCCACCTGCTCACCCGCAGCGAGGACGGCACCCGCTGCAACGAGCTGCTGCCCATGCTGTCGGCCTACTGTGACGGCGAGGCAGGCGAGGAGACCGCCGCCCTGGTCCGCGAGCACCTGCGCGCCTGCGCTGCCTGTCGAGTGACGATGCGCGCCTACCGTGCCACTCCCGCTGCGGTGGCGGCGCTCGCGCCGGCATTGCCTGCATCGCGCTCCCTGCTGGAGCGGGCGCAGGAGTTCTTCGTCGGCATGCACGCACGCCTGGCGGGCAGGGGAGCGAACGACTCCGGCCTAGCCCAGGTCGCGGCGGCTGGCGGAAGCCGCGGCGCCGGCATGGCGGCGATCGCCAAGGCGCTGGCGATCTGCGCCGGCACGGTCGGCGGCGCCGCTGTCTGCGTCGCCACCGGCGTCGCGCCGACCCCTCTGGGACTCGAGCCCGAACACACAGAGCAGGCGAAGATCGAGCATGTCGGCAAGCGTGCATTCGAGCAAGCGGCGCCAACGGTGCAATACGAACCGGCGCCGGCGCCGATCGAGCAGCAGCAGCAGCAGGGAGCGACGCCGAAGCCGCAACCCGAACCGCCCGCGCCCGCCCCGCCAGAAGCCGAAGCCGGCGCGGTGGAATACGCGCCTGAAGCCGAAGCGGCAGCGGCGCCCACCGCCACAGAATCCGCGGAGGCCTCCAGCGGCAGCGTCGCCGGGGAGTTCGGGCCTTGAGCGGTGGGCAGCCGCGGAGGATGTGGGCGAGCGGCGCGGCCCTGGTCCTCGCCGGCCTTGCCCTGGCCACGACTGCGGCCGTGGCCAGCCCGCTGAAACCAGCGGACCTGCGCGTCGTCGGCGGCGAAGGCTGGCACGCGAGCAACGTCTTCTCGCTGACCTGGGCCGCCCCGCCGACCGGAAGCGTGGCCTTGATCCACTACCGGGTCCGCGACTGGCAGGGAAGCACGATCGACGAAGGCGTCAAGCAAGAACCGAGCGAGGGGGTCGGCGGCCTGGCCGTGCCCGGCACCCCGGGCATCTGGACGGCGGAAGTCTGGTTCGAGGGCAGCGGCGGCGCAACGGGGCCGGCCGCGACCGCGCAACTGCGCTTTGACGACAGCAGACCGACGGCAGCCGTTCCCGGCCCGGCGCCGCACTGGATCGGCCGCAACGCCTTCCCGCTGGGGATCCACCTCGGCCATCCACCCGGGCCGCTGCCGCTCGCCGGAATCCGCGGCTACGCAATCGAAATCGATGCTTTGCAGAGCGGTTCCCCCTGCCTCGCTGCCGATCGTTGCAGCGAGGCCGAGACCACGCTTCACGGCGGAATCGACGACGACCGGCTGGAAATCGCGGCCCTTCCCGAGGGCACGAGCTATCTCCACGTCGTGGCCGTCTCGGGGGCGGGGATGAAGTCGGCGACAAGCGGCAGCTCAATGCTGCGCGTCGACCTGAGCGAGCCGGTGACGCGACTCGCCGGCGCGCCGGACGGCTGGACGGACCGAGCCGTGCGACTCGGCGCTCACGCGAACGACTCCGGCTCGGGGATGGAACCCGATGGGGGTCTACCGCCCTTCACCGCGATTCGGGTCGACGACGACGCGCCGGCGGTCGCGCTCGGCGACTCGGTCCTCGCCAGCGTGATCGACGAGGGGATCCACCGCATCTCCTACTACGCGCGCGATGCCGCCGGCAACGTCGATGACGGAGGGCAGCGCAACGGCATCCGGAATCGCCTTCCCCGAACCGCCTGGGTGCGGATCGACCGCACGCCACCCAAGGTCGCCTTCGCCAACTCGCAGGACCCAGGCGATCCCGATTTGATTCGGCTGCGGGTCGTCGATCCGCTTTCGGGCGTGGATCCATCACGAGGTTCGATCGGTGTGCGCCGGGCCGGCAGCGATGACCGCTTCGAGTCGCTTCCACGGGCGCGGGTCGCAGCCGGTCAGCTGGCCGCACGCTGGGATTCCGACTCTCAGCCGCGTGGCGAATACGAGTTCAGAGCCATCGGCTATGACGCTGCCGGCAACACAACGGCGACCACTCGCCGCGCCAACGGCACGCCGATGGTCCTTGCAAACCCGCTCAAGGCGACAACCGCGCTGCGTGACGGCTTCCACCGCGACGGCCTGAGTCGAACCGTTCCCTACGGCCGCGGCGTCCTCTTTCGCGGGCGCCTGACCACCGGTGTCAGCTCGCCGCTGGCGGGAATGCCGCTGCGGATCGTCGAGCGCTTTGCCCCCGGCGCCCGCCCGGCGGCGCGGGCCTCGACCGTGCGGACGGGACCGAGCGGCGCCTTCTCGGTCCGCGCAGCGCCGGGTCCGAGCCGCACGATCGCGGTCTTCTTCGACGGCAGCCCGACCCTTGCCCGTTCCGCCGGGCGGACACTCGACCTGCGGGTGCGCAGCCGCGTGCGGCTGCGCGCTTCGGCCGGCGTTGCACGAATCGGCGGCGCCCCGCTGGTCTTCCGCGGCCGCGTCGTCGCCCCGGCCGGCTCGATTCCGCCGGATGGGAAGTCGGTGCAGTTGCAGTTCCGCCTGCCTGACCTGCCCTGGAGCGAGTTCCGCACGATCCAGACCGACCGCCGCGGCCATTTCCGCTACGCCTATCGCTTCAGCGACGACGACAGTCGCGGCGCGCGCTTCCAGTTCCGCGCCTACGCGCCCGCGCAGGACGACTGGCCATATGAGCCGGCTGGCTCACGGCCGATCATCGTGCGCGGGCGCTGATAGGAGTGCTGCTAGCGCAGCGCAGCCAATTGCTCGCCAACCTGGTCGACGAGACCCTGGGCGCGTGAGGTTCGCTGCTCGAATGCTTCGCGCGCTTCACTCGCGGCTTTGCGACGAACTTTGGCGCCGCGACGCTCGCTGCGCTTCACGCTGCGACGCAGCTGGGTGCCGTAGGACTTGAGCTGCTTCTGGGCCGCGGTGCGGCCGGTGAACGGCTCGACCAGATCGGCGACGCGGTCGCTGACCTCGAGCACGGCGCCAACCGGAACGTCGACTGCGCTTTCCGCGGCAGCGCGAGCCTGCTCGGCACGTGAGGGAGCGGGGGCGCTTTTCGCCTGCGAACTTTTGGCCTGCGATTTGGGTTTGGAGGTGCGGCTTGCTTTACTGGAGCTGCTTGCCATCGAAGATCATCCCTTCGGGGTGGTTTGGGGGGTGGGGGAGTTCGGAGTGTAGCGAACATATGTTCCTCCGAACACCTGTTCCTAAACCGCTTATCCCAATGCGTTACGGACGATGCGCAGGCCCTGGGCGCCGCCAGCCGCTGCGATCGGATAGCGAGCGTCGAGGCCGAGATCCGTCTCGTTCAGCCCGAGCTCGCCGAAGGCGACCGCGCCGCCAGCCTCACGGGCGATCAGCTGAGCGGCGGCGGCATCGACCGAGCGGCAGGGCCGCAGGCTGAGCATCGCGTCGAGGCGGCCGGCGGCGACGTAGCAGACGGTGATCGCGATCGAGCCGATCACGCGCAGGCGATAGACCTTGCCGTCGAGCGCCTCGACCGCCTGCAGTACACGTCCCGGCTCAGCCGACTCGACGCCGAGCAGCTCCAGTTTCCCGCCGTCGCCGGCGACCTCGATCGGACCGGCGTCAAGCGTTGCCCCCTCGCCGCGCCTCGCTGCGAACTCCTCGCTGGCGCCGAAGTCATAGACGTAGCCGAACTCCACATCGTCCATCGTCGGGCTGGAGGCGACCGCGATGCTGAGGCTGTGCGAGGGCAGCGTGCGGCGTGCGTTGAGCGAGCCGTCGATGGGGTCGATCACGACCCGTGCGGGGCCCCCGTCGCCGAAGCAGACCTCCCCTCGCTCCTCGGAGATCGCGATGAAGGAGGCGCCATCGGCAGCCAGCATCTCCAGCTCGGCGAAGACCGCGTCCTCACAGCGGCGGTCGATGACGAGGCTGCGATCGCCTCCCTCGCCCACCCCCTCGTACTCGGTGCGGGCCTCCCTGCTCGGCGTCTGCTCGAAGAGGCGCTGCTGCGCGGCGACGATGCGCCGACAGATTCCTGGCCAGTCTGCGGAGAGAACGTCCACCGAACCCATCCTATGGACGCGGCCCACGCGGTCGATCCCGGTAGCGTTGGACCATGCTTGCCCTCGCCGAGCCACAGGAGCGTGCGATCGCCCACCGCTCCGGCCCGCTGCTGCTGATCGGCGAAGCGGGGACCGGCAAGTCCGAGGTCCTGGCCCGCCGCTTCGAGAGCCTGGTTGCCGAGGGAGTCGAGCCGGAGCGAATCTTGGTCCTGGCTTTGACCGCGGCAACCGCCCAACGCCTGCACAAACGGGTCGAGACCCTGCTCGACCGTTCGCTCGAAGACCTGTGGATAGGCACCTGGGAGGAGCTATGCGAGCGGCTCCTGCGCGAGCACTCGACGACCGCCGGCCTCGACCCCTTCTTCGACGTCCTCGGCCGCGCGGAGCGACTGGCGCTTCTGCTCGACCGCCTCGACCAGCTTCCGCTGCGACATCACGAGATCCGCGGCAACCCCGCCGGCCTGCTCGCCCGCCTGCTGGAGCAAATCGACGACGTGAAGGCCGGCGCCGACACGCCCGACCCCGAACTCGCCGAGCTGGTCGCCGCCCACGACCGAATCCTCGCCAGCACCTGCAGCCTCGACCGGGGCGATGTCTACCTGACCCTCAACAAGCTCCTGCACGAGCGCCGCGACGTTCGTGCCGCCATAGCCCACCGCTTCACCCATCTGATGGTCGACGAGCTGGAGGACACGACTCCAGCTCAACGGGCAATCCTCGCCGCGCTGTCCCAGGAGCAGTCAAACCATCTGTACTCCTTGGAGGCAAAGCTCCCAGGCGCATCTCCCGCTTGGTCCCTCGCCCTCCATCCCGAAGCGGAGGTGATCGAGCTGGAACAGCCGTTCCGCGAGCCCCCGGTCCGCTTCTGGAGATGCTCGAACGAGCGCGCGCAGGCGCAGGCGGTGGCACGGGAGGCCGAGCATCTGCTGGCGCAGGGCACGGCGCCGGACAGGATCTGCGTGCTGGTGGACGACCCCGCCCGCGGCGGCCCGGTGGCGGCGGCGATGGAGGAGCGGGGGGTCCCGTTTCACCTCTCCGGCCCGGCGGCGCTCTTCCAGCGTCCGGAGGTGCGCGACGCGATCGCCTGGCTGCGCGTGCTCGCCGATCCGGGCGACTCGGCGGCGGCGGCGCGGGCGCTGACGCGACCGCCGATCGAGCTGCGCTCGGCCGACCTGGCGCGGCTGACGACGATCGCCCGGCGGCGCAAGCTCGACCTGGTCTCCGCCTGCGAGGCGGCGCTGGAGAGTCCGCAGATATCGCCCGAGGCGCGCGAGCGCATCCAGTCCTTCCTCAAGCTCTACGGGACGGCCTCGGCGGCGATGGAGGAGCGCCGCGCCGACGTCTTCGTGCGGCGCCTGATCGAGGCCGTCGGCCTGCGGCGCCAGCGCCTCTTCGCCGCCCAGCCCGAGGTCGCCGAGCGTCTGCTCGGCCTCTCGCGACTCGCCGAGCTGGCCGCCGCCTGGGCGCGACGCGAGCGGGGCGGCGCGACGCGGGACTTCGTCCGCCACCTCAGCGCCGTCGCCGACGCCGGCGTGGAGTCGGCCGGCGTAAGCGAGCCGCCGGCGCGAGGAGCGATCCAGGGCCTCACCCGCAACGCCGTCAAGGGAATGGAGTTCGAGCACGTCTTCGTGCTGGGCATGGAGCGCGGCGAGGGCGCCGATCGGATCGGCCGGCCGGCGTGCAGCGGCCTCGTCCTCTCGCGGGTGGAGCGCGGCCAGGGAGGCGAGACCCGCGCCTCGGAGCTCTACGAGGCGGCGCTTGCGGCGGCCGGCGCCGAGGAGGAGAGTCACGAGGAGGAGCTGTTCGGACCGGCCGAGGGCCTGCACGCGACCTACCGCCAGCTGCGCGAGGAGATGCTGGAGGCCTCTTGGAAAGCGGGGCGGGAGCTCTCAGAGCCGCGGCTGGACACCGCGGTCGACGTCAACCGGGCGATCGCTCGCTACCTCGAGCTGCTGAAGCTGGCGGCGCTCGCCCAGCGGCCCGGCGACGAGGCGACGGCGGAGGCGATCGACGCCGTCAACGGCCTGCTGCGCCAGGTGGCCACGCCCGAGCAGCAGGCGGAGCTCGACGCCTCCTCGCTGGACTCCTACCTGCTCGGGGCCGAGCGGGAGCGGGAGGGCCGCCGCGAGCTGATCGCCGCCCGCCAGGAGCCCTCGCTGGAGGCATTCCTGCCGCGCCGCGGCGACGGCTCGCTCAGCCTCTCCGCCTCCGACCTCGACCTCTACCTCACCTGTCCGCTGAAGTACAAGTTCGCCCGTGTCTTCGGCATCCCCCAGGAGCCGACGATCAACCAGCGCTTCGGCATCCTCATCCACAACGTGCTGGAGCGCTTTCACAAAGAAGGCGAGGACCAGGGCAGCGAGGAGGGCCTGCGGCGGCTGATGGATCTGTTCGAGGCCGGCTGGCGCCGCACCGGATTTGGCTCGAGCGACGACGAGCTGCAGTTCCGCGACCGGGCGCGCGAGGCGATGCGCCTCTACTGGGAACGGGAGGGGGAAGCGGAGGGCGAACCGGTCTGGCTGGAGCGCAAGTTCGATATCCGCATCGGCGAGCATCACGTGCGCGGGCGGGTGGACCGAGTCGACCGCCTGCCCGGCGGCGATCACGAGCTGATCGACTACAAGACCGGCGAACGCAAGAGCGAGGCCGACCTGGAGAGCGACCTGCAGCTGGCCCTCTACCGCCTCGCCGCCCGCGAGGCCTGGGACCTGGAGGCGAACACCGGCAGCTACTACTACGTCCTCGACGCCGAGAAAGTCGCCGCGCCCATCGGCCCCGACGACGCCGAGCGAGTCGAGCGCACGGTCCTTCAGGTGGGCGAGGGAGTGCTGGGCCAGGACTTCGAGCCCCGCCCCTCACCGACCGTCTGCGGATGGTGCGATTACAGGCTCATCTGCCCGGCGGCGGAGAGCTGAGCCTGCGGTCAGCTGGAATCGCCGCGACGCTGCTGCAGGAACTGCTGGAACTCGCGCGCGATCGTGTCGGCGGAGGGCAGATCCTCGCTGTCGGAGCCGAGCTGCTCGGCCTGCTCGGCCTCGATCCTCTCGACCAGTTCGGCGATTTCGGGGTTGGCGGCGACGGCACGGCCGATCTGCTCCTCGTAGCTGGCGGCTTCCTCCTCCAGCTCGGTGGCGTCGACGGCGATCCCGGTCAGCCCCTCGAGCCGGCGCAGCAGGGCCAGCGCCGCCTTCGGGTTGGGCACGGCGGCGACGTAGTGCGGCACCGCCGCCCAGAGTGAGGCCGAGGTCATGCCGATCTGACGGCAGCAGTCGTGGACGACGCCGACGATCCCGGTCGGGCCCTCGTAGCTGGAGCGCTGCAGGTCGAGCTCCTCGACCAGCTCCTTGTCGGAGGCGAGGCCGGTGATCGGCACCGGCAGGGTGTGGGAGACCTCGGCGACGAGCGCGCCGAGGGTGACGACCATCTCCACTCCGAGCGCATCGCCGGCGGTCGCGATCGTCTCCGAGAAGGTCCGCCAGCGCAGGTTCGGCTCGGTGCCGTCGAAGAGGACGAGGTCGCGCTCGGCGCCGGGAATGCGAATCGCGATCAGGTCGTTCTGCGGCCACTCGATGCGACGGGTCTGCCCTTCGGAGAGGACGATCGTCGGCCGCGTCGCCTGGAAGTCGAAGTACTCCTCCGGGTCGATCTCGGCGATCGTCTCAGCGTCGAAGGAGTCGGCAACGGCGCCCAGAGCGGCCGAGGCCGCGCCGGAGGCGTCGTTCCATCCACGGAAGGCGCAGACGAGGACGGGGGAGCGCAGCTGGGGCACATCGGCCAGCCAGGTAAGGGAATCCACAACCTGAGCGTAGCGCTCTCGCGGCGGCTCGCTACGCCTCTTGGGAAAGCGCGCGCCGGACGAGACCGTAGGCGACAAAGAGGACAAGGGCGGCGAAAGAGAGTTCGAGGGCGCGCTGGGGGACCTCATTGGCGACGACGACGCCGATCAGGACGCCGAGCGGGGAGAGCACGCCGATCACCAGCGCGTCGCGCAGGCTGAGGTTGCCGTAGGCGTTCTGGCGCGCCGCGCCGACGAGGGCGACGATGACGATCATCAACAGCGAGGTCGACTCGCCCTCGACCTGGGAGAGCCCGAGGAAGATCGTCAGGGCAGGCACGAAGAGGACGCCGCCGCCGACGCCGACGAGGCCGCCCGCAAGGCCGCCAGCGAGGGCGATCAGGGCTGCGAAGAGCTCATCCACCTGCGCGCCCTCGGCTCACTTGACGATCAGCTCGATTGCGACGCCGACGAGCAGGGCGGCGAAGAGCAGGGAGACAGCGCGCTGCGGGATCCGCTGCTGAATCGCCGTCCCGGCGACGACGCCCAGGATCGCCGGAATCGAAAGCAGCAGGCCGGTCGCGACATGGACGTTGCCGTAGATGCCCCCCTGGGCAACGGCGCCGATCAGCCCGATCAGGACGATCGCCGCCAGGCTGGTGCCGGTCGCCAGGCGCTCGCCATAGCCGAACCAGAAGATCAGCAGCGGCACGATCACGGTGCCGCCGCCGACGCCGAAGATGCCGCTGAAGACGCCCGCCAGGGTGCCGATGGCGGCGAGCTTCAGGGTGCGGTCGCGAACCTCGGTGGTCATCGCGCGATACTAGTCGTGTGTCTCCCGAATCCGGCAGAGGGGAGGTCGGGGCGGGGCTCGGACCGCTGGGGCGCCTGCGGGCGAAGCCCGCGAGTGCGGCAATCCTCACCGACGTCGACGGGACCCTGGCGCCGATCGTCCCGCGCCCCGACGAAGCGGCGGTGCCCGCGCGAGCAAGCGAGCTGCTCAGGCTTCTCAGCGAGCGCTACGGTCTGGTCGGCTGCGTCTCGGGACGGCGGGCGGAGGAGGCGCGACGGCTGGTCGGCGTGGAGGGCATCGCCTACGCGGGCAACCACGGGCTCGAACTGCTCTTGCCGGGCGAGGACGAGCCGCGCCTCGATCCCTCGCTGAAGGGCCGTGAGGGGGACGCGGCTGACTTCGTCGCCGAGCTGGAAGACGAGGCTCTGGCGGAGGCCGGACTGCGATTGGAGGACAAGGGACCGATTCAGGCGCTGCACTGGCGCGGGGCCGAGGATGATCGCGGCGCCGAGGCGCGCGCGCACGAGATCGCAGCGGCGGCGGGCAGGGCGGGACTGGAGCCGCGCTGGGGGCGCAAGGTGCTGGAGCTGCGCCCGCCGGGGGGCGGTGGCAAGGATGCGGCGGTGGCCGCGCTTCTGGCGACTGACGGCGTCAGCGTCGCGACCTACGCCGGCGACGATCGCACCGACCTCGACGCCTTCCGCCGCCTGCGTGAGCTGGAGAAGGACGGTGAGCTGGAGACCGCGGTCTGCGTCGGAGTCGTCTCCGCGGAGGGCCCACAGGAGATCGCCGAGGAGGCGGACCTGACCGTGGACGGACCATCGGGCTGGCTGGCGCTGCTGGAGACGCTGGCCGAGTAGGGATAGAGGAGATGCCCTACACCGACCTGCTGCGGATCACCGTCTTCCTCACCGGCGCTGAGGCAACCGCGCTGGGGGCGATCACGGCAATCGCCGCCGGCCGCGACAGTGACACGACCACGGTCATCGTCGCCGCCGCCTGGTGGCTGATCGCCCTCGTCCTCGGTCTTTACCTGGGACGACCGGCGCGCGCCGCCGACGGCGTCCACGATGCCCTCGCCCGCGCCCGCACCGCCACCTCGCTGCCGCAGGAGTCCCCTGGCTGGATCGCCGCGATTCGCCTCTGGCCGATCGGCCTCACCGCTCTCGCCGCCGGCATCCTCGGCGTCATCTATCCCGGCGTTGCGGCGATCGGCGCCGGCTACGCCCTGCTCGTCGCCCTGGCGATGCGCACCCGCGAGGCGGCGGTGCTCGGCATCGAGCACCGCGACGGGGTCAAGTTCTACGTCGTCGCCAACTCCGCCCTGCGCCCGATCGAACTCGTCCGCACCCCGGGCCTGCGCAGCGACCGCCTGCACACGAGCTGACCGGAAAGCAGACGACCCGCCGAGGCGGGCCTAACGAAGAAGCTTCTTGAACTGACTCCAGCCGCGCGTGTTGGCTATGTCATCCGCCGTCAGCCAGGCACGCCGCGCGGTGGCCACTGCGTAGGCCATGTTGGCGAGGGTGTCGACGCCGTGGGCGTCGGTGTTGAGGACGATCGTCGCGCCGGCTTCCTTGGCGAGGCGGGCGTGGTGCTCGGAGAGGTCGCGGCGGTTGGGGTTGCCGTTGATCTCCAGCATCGTGCCGGCGCCTGCCGCCGCCTCGACCACCGCTTCGACGTCGATGCCGTATGGCTCGCGCCGCCCGATCAGGCGGCCGGTGAGGTGGCCGATGCAGTCGACGTGCGGGTTCTCGATCGCGCTGAGGACGCGCTCGCTCATCGCCTTGGGCGAGATCGAGAAGGAGGTGTGGACGCTGGCCACCACCCAGTCGAGCGCCTCGAGCAGGTCCTCGGGGTAGTCGAGGCCGCCGTCGAGGCCGATGTTGACCTCCGAGCCGGCAAGCAGGCGGAAGCCGCGCTTGCCCTTGTTCCACGCCCTCACCTCCTCGATCCGCTCCCAGAGCCGCTCGGCGGTGACATGGTCGCCGAAGCCGTGGCTGGCCGAGTGGTCGGTGATCGCCATGTAGGCGTAACCGCGCTCGCGTCCCGCCTCGGCCATCTCCACCAACGTGTTGCGCCCGTCGGAGAGGGTCGTGTGCGAGTGCAGGTCGCCGCGGATGTCGTCGACCGAGACGAGGTCGGGCAGCTCGCCCTCGCGTGCCGCCCTCAGCTCGCCGCGCCCCTCGCGCAGCTCCGGCTCGATGTAGGCGTAGCCGAGCTTGGCGTAGACCTCCTCCTCGCTCGCGCACAACGTCACCTCGCCGCTCTCGGTTTCGGTGATGCCGTGCTCGGAGACCGAGAGCTCGCGTGCCACCGCCTCTTCGCGCAGCTGCACGTTGTGCGCGGCCGAGCCGGTGAAGTGCTGGAGCAGATTGCCGAAGGCCTGCGGCGGCACGATCCGCAGGTCGATGGAGATGCCGTTGTGGGTCTGGGCGCGGACGCCGTTGGGGCCGGGGTTGCCGGCCGCAGCGACCAGCTCGTGGCCGGCCAGGTGCTCGGCCAGCTCGACTGGCCGCTCGGCGGTGGCGATCAGATCGATGTCCTTGCAGGTCTCCGCCCAGCGCCGCACCGATCCCGCCACCTCGACCCGGTTCGCGGCGGGATGCTCGCGCAACGCCGCCGCCAGCTCCTCGGCGATCGGCCGCACCGCCGAGAGCAGCAGGCGACCGGGTCCCTCGCCCGGCTCACCCAGTCGCTCCAGCGACGCCAGCACGTTCTCCTCGGCTTTCGGGCCGAGGCCCTTCACCTCGCGCACCTTTTCGGCTTCCGCCGCTACCTTCAGATCCTCCAGCGAGGCGACGCTCAGCTCCTCGAACAGCAGTCGCGCGGTTTTCGCCCCCACGCCTGGCACCCGGGTCACCTCGATCAGGGTCGGGGGGAACTTCGCCTTCAGCTCTACCGCGGCGGGAATCTCACCGGTCTCGATCAGCGCGTCGATCTTCTCCGCCAGCGTCTTGCCGACGCCGGGGAGCTCGGTCGCGCGCCCCTGCGCCGCCAGCTCGGCGACCGAGACCGGGCTTTCGCGGATCGCCTTGGCCGCGGCCGAGTAGGCGAGCACCCTGTATTTGACCGCCCCGTCGAGCTCGTAGAGCACTCCCAGCTCTTCCAGGGCTGCGGCGATCTCGGCGTTGGTCACCCCCGCAAGCTACCCCGCCACGACTAGGATCGCGCTTGCATGCCCCCGCGACGGACCGAGCATGGCCCACCGTGGCTGGTCCTCCCCACCTACGACGAGGCCGAGAACATCGAGCCGATAGTCGACGCGGCGTTGGCGAAGCTGCCGTCCGCCGCTCGGATCCTGATCGTCGACGACAACTCCCCCGACGGCACCGGCGCGATCGCCGAGCGCATCGCCGCCGGGTGCGAGCAGGTGGAGGTCCTGCACCGGGCGCGCAAGGAAGGGCTCGGCCCCGCCTACCTCGCCGGCTTTCGTCGCGCTCTCGACGCCGGCGCCGGGCTTGTGCTCGAGATGGACGCCGACTTCTCCCACGACCCCGCCTATCTGCCGCGGCTGCTCGACACCGCTGAGCGCGCCGACCTGGTGATCGGCTCCCGCTATGTCCGCGGCGGCGGCGTCGGTGACTGGGGAGTGCTGCGACGGACGATCAGCCGCGGCGGCAGCGCCTACGCGCGGCTCGTGCTCGGCGTCGGCGTGCACGATCTGACCGGCGGCTTCAAATGCTTTCGCCGCGAGGTGCTCGAGGCGATCGAGCTCGACACGGTCCGCTCGCGCGGCTACGCCTTCCAGGTCGAGCTGACCTACCGTGCGATCGAGCTCGGCTTCAGCGTGGCGGAGGTGCCGATCGTCTTCCGCGATCGGCGTGTCGGCGCCTCGAAGATGGATCGCTCGATCGTCCTCGAGGCGATCTGGCGGGTTCCTCTTCTACGCTTTGGGACGGGGAATCGCCGGGGCCGCCCAGTGGCTCCCTAGAACCTCGCTATACTTTCTGAAGTATTGAGCGCTGAACCTCGACTTATGGGAGACCGATACCAGTGACCGGCAAGCTCACCGACGTGACCGACGCCACCTTCAAGTCAGACGTCCTCGAGGCCGACGGCCCCGTGCTCGTCGACTTCTGGGCCCCCTGGTGCGGCCCCTGCCGCGTCGTCCACCCGGTGCTCGAGGAGATCGACGCCGAGCGCGAGGACCTGACGATTCTCAGCCTCAACGTCGACGAGAACCAGCAGACGGCGGCCCAGTACGAAGTGCTCTCGATCCCGACCCTGCTCCTCTTCAAGGACGGGGCGATCGCGAAGAAAGTCGTCGGGGCGATGCCGAAGCGGCGCCTCGAGGCCGAGCTCGAGCCGGCACTCGCCTAGGGCAGCGGCAGGCGAGCGCAGGCAAGTCAGCCAATGCCTTTCGTCCACATCTACTGGTTCGAGGGGCGGACCGACGAGCAGAAGGCGGAGATCGCCAAGCGGATCGAAGCGGCGCTGGTCGAGGTGGCCGGCGCCGCCCCCGAGCATTGCTGGGTGAAGTTCTCCGACTCGGCGAAGAGCGACTTCATCATTGGCGAGGCGGAGGGTCCATCCGGTAGGGGTTCCACTTAACTTTTTCCGAAGACAGTGGCCAGCTGTCCGTCGGCGTCGCCGCGGAAAAGTACAAGACGTTCCACCCCTACCGGATGGACCCTCGAGTCGGCCTGAGATTTATTTTCAGCTCGTGGCCGTCAAGCTTGGCGGTGACCCCGTCCGTGGCTTCGTAGGCGACCGCGGTGGCCAGGACCTCGCCGCTGACGTAGCTCTCGTGGGCGCGGGCTGCCTCGAGTAGCTCCTCGTCGCCGCCGAGGCTGAGCTCGATCCGGTCGGTGATCTCCAGGCCGGCCTCTTTACGCGCGTTCTGGACGGCGTGGACGATCTCGCGGGCGAGCCCCTCGCGGCGCAGCTCATCGTCGAGCTCCAGCTGAAGCGCGACCGCATGGCCCGCCTCGGCCTCGACCTCGTAGCCGTCCAGCGGCTGCAGCGAGAGGCTGACCTCGTCGGGGCCGATCGCGTGCTCGTCACCGTCGATGTTGATGCCGACCTCGCCGCCCTCGGCCATGACGCGGGCGACGTGGACCGGATCCAGCGCCTCGACCGCCGCCGCAACCTGCGGCATGCGCTTGCCGAAACGCGGCCCGAGCGAGCGGTAGTTGGGCTTGACCGCGTAGCTGACCAGCTCCGACTCCTCCTCGACGAAGTCGAGCTGCTTGACGTTGAGCTCGGCCTTGACCAGCTCGGCCCGGGCCGAGATCGCCTGCCGCTCTACGTCGTTGGCGACGATCACCGCGCGGCGCAGCGGCTGGCGCACCTTGGCCTTCGCCTGGGCGCGGGCGGCGCGGCCGAGTTCGACGGTGAGGCGCACCGCCTCCATCGCCGCCTCCAACCCGGGGTCGGCGAGGGCCTCATCGGGCTGCGGGAAGTCGCGCAGGTGGACCGAATCGGGCAGCGTTCCCAATTGCTCTGCCTCTCCCCCGGCCAGGTTGAGGTGAATCTCGTCGGCGAGAAAGGGCGTGAAGGGGGCGAGCAGCGCGGCCGTCTCCAACAGGCAGTGGCGCAGGGTCGCGAAGGCGGCGCGGTCGCCTTCCCAGAAGCGGCGGCGGGAGAGGCGCACGTACCAGTTGGAGAGCTCCTCGACGAAGGCGGCGACCTCGCGCCCGGCGGCGGTGCAGTCGAAGCCGTCCATGTGCTCACGCACAACCCCAACCGTTGCCTGCAGCCGCGAGAGCACCCAGCGGTCGAGATCCTCCCCGAGTTCGCTTTTTGTCGCCGCATTCCCGACAAAGGACGAACTCGGTGCAGGTTCACTGCTGAAGTCGCCGGATCCCAGACCCTCGGCGTTCGCGTAGAGCACCCAGAACGAGTACGTGTTCCACAGGGTGAGCAGGAACTGGCGCACCGATTCCCCCACCGTGTCGACCGAGAAGCGGTAGCCCGACCAGGGCTGCTGCGCGGTCAGGTAGTACCAGCGGAAGGCGTCGGCGCCGTGGGCGGCGATCACGTCCCAGGGCTCGACCACGTTGCCCTTGCTCTTCGACATCTTCTGCCCCTCGGGGTCGAGGATCAGCCCGAGGCAGACGCAGTTGCGGTAGCTGGACTCGTCGAAGAGCAGGGTCGACTCGGCAAGCAGGGTGTAGAACCAGCCGCGCGTCTGGTCGATCGCCTCGCAGATGAAGTCCGCCGGAAAGCGCTCCGCGAACAGCTCCTCGTTCTCGAACGGGTAGTGGAACTGGGCGAAGGGCATCGCGCCGCTGTCGTACCAGGTGTCGATCACCGACTCGACCCGCCGCATCTCCTCACCGCAGCGCTCGCACTCGACCGTGACCTCATCGATGTAGGGGCGGTGGAGATCGTCCGGGACCTCGCCCCCGGCGCGCTCGCGCAGCTCGGCGACCGAGCCGGCGCAGAAGCGGCCGTCGCAGCCCTCGCCAGCGCACTCCCAGATCGGCAACGGCGTGCCCCAGTAACGGTCGCGGGAGAGCGCCCAGTCGACGTTGTTCTCCAGCCATTTGCCGAAACGGCCGTGCTTGATGTGCTCGGGGTGCCAGCCGATCTGCTCGTTGCCCGCGAGCAGCTGCTCGCGGGCGCGCGAGGTGGCGATGTACCAGCTCGACCTGGCGTAGTAGAGGAGCGGCGTGCCGCAGCGCCAGCAGTGCGGATAGGCGTGCTCGTAGACCTGCTCGCGGAAGAGCAGGCCGCGGTTGGCGAGATCGTCGATCAGGGCACGGGTGACCTCGGGGTCCTTGACGAACTTCCCCTCGAAGCCGACGACACGGTTGTCGAAGCGGCCGTCGGGCTCGACCGGGTTGTAGAGACTCCCGTGGTCGGTGGGATCGAACAGCTCGTTCTCCGCCGCGGCGGCGTAGTCGTCCTCGCCGAAGGCCGGGGCGATGTGGACCAGGCCGGTGCCGTCCTCGGTGGTGACGAAGTTGCCGGCGATCACCGGAGAGCTGCCGGGCTCGCGATCGGCGAGGGCGAAGACCGGACCCTGGTAATGACGGCCGACGAGCTCCGAGCCCCGAATCCGGTCGAGGACCTCGGCGCCCTCGCCCAGCACATGCTCGGCCAATGGCTCGGCGAGGATCAGCACCTCCCCATCGACCCGAGCTCGCACGTAGGTGACCGCGGGTGCCACCGCGACGGCCACGTTCCCAGGCAGCGTCCAGGGCGTCGTCGTCCAGACCAGCAACGACTCGCCACCGTCGCCGCCGTCCTCGGCGAGCAGCGGGAAGCGCACATATATCGAGGGATCCTCGACGTCCTGGTAGCCCAGCGCCACCTCGTGCGAGGAGAGGGCGGTGCCGCAGCGGGGGCAGTAGGGAACGACCTTGTGCCCCTGGTAGAGCAGGTCCTTCTCCCAGAGCCGGCCGAGTGACCACCAGACCGACTCGATGTACTCGTTCTCCAACGTCACGTAGGGGTCGTCGAGGTCGATCCAGAAGCCGATCCGCTCGGTCAGCCGGTTCCACTCCTCGACGTACTCGAAGACCGAGGCACGGCAGCGCGCGTTGAACTTCTCGATCCCGTACTCCTCGATCTCCTGCTTGGAGGATATGCCGAGCTCCTTCTCCACCTCGAGCTCCACCGGCAGGCCGTGGCAGTCCCAGCCGGCCTTGCGCGGCACCCGGTAGCCGCACATCGTGCGGTAGCGGGGGTAGATGTCCTTGAAGACGCGGGAGAGGACATGATGGGAGCCCGGACGGCCGTTGGCGGTGGGCGGGCCCTCGTAGAAGCTCCAGACCTCGGCTCCCTCGCGGTTGGCAAGCGAGCGCTGGAAGACGTCGCGCTCGCGCCAGCGCGCCAGCACCCGTTCCTCCAGCTCGGGGAAGGGCTGCTTCGGGTCGACCGGTTTGAAGCCTGGCATTGAACGCGTGATTCTAGGAGTGAGTACCCTGGCAGCCGCATGCCCCCCAGCTTCGATCTGAACGGAAAGGTGGCGCTGGTCACCGGCGCGGCCCGCGGCATCGGCTATGAGACCGCCCGCCAGATGCACATGCGCGGCGCCTCCGTCGCCGTGGTCGACCTCGATCCCGGCCAGGCGCGGGAGGCCGCCGAGCGGATCGGCGAGCGGGCAATCGGGATCGACGCCGACGTCACCGACCACGGCGCAATGCAGGCCGCAGTCGCCGAGACGGTTGAGCGCTTCGGCGGGCTCGACGTCGCCGTCGCCAACGCCGGCATCGCCCAGACGAAGATGGCGACGGTGCGCGGCATCGGCGGCGAGGAATGGGAGCGGGTGTTCGAGGTCGACATGCTCGGGGTCTGGCGCACCGCGCGGGCCGCTCTGCCGCAGATCGTCGAGCGCCGGGGTCATATCGTCGTCACCTCGTCGGTCTACGCATTCGTCAACGGGGTTCTCAACAGTCCCTACGCGGTAGCCAAGTCCGGGGTCGAGTCGCTGGGCCGCTCGCTGCGGGCGGAGCTGACGCCGCTCGGGGCGAGCGCGAGCGTCGCTTACTTCGGCTGGGTCGACACCAAGATGGTTCAAGACGCCTTTGAGAACAACGGCGACCGGATGCAGCAGAACCTGCCCAACTTCCTCAGCAAGCGGATTACGCCCGACGAGGCCGGTGCGGCAGTCGTTCGCGGCATCGAGAAACGGTCGCCGCGGATCTTCGCGCCGAGGTGGTGGCGCTACGTCTCCGCCCTGCGCGGCATTCTCAACCCGCTGCTCGACCAGCGCTTCGAAAACGACGCCGCGATGACCGCGACCGTGCGCGAGGTCGAGGCCGAAGCCGACGAGCAGGGCGCCGCCGCGGTCTCAGCCGCTACGCGTTAGCCGCTCGAGCAGGAAGACGAAGGACTCGTACGGCTCGCCGCTGGCGCGGGTGAGGCCGATCTCACAGGTGCGGTTGCTGGAGATATGAGCGTCGAAGCGGCGGCCGGCCAGCTCGGCGGCCTGGGGCGCAGTCGCGGCGGCGGTCAGCTCCGGGTGGGAGATGCCACGGTCGCCGGCGAAGCCGCAGCAGGTCGCCGAGGGGGCGACGTAGACGTCCTCGGCGAGGGCGGTGGCGAGGGCACGCAGGCGCGGCGCGAGGCCCATCTGGCGAGTCGCGCAGGTCGGATGGACGGTGGCGGCGCCAACCTTTTGTGCGACCTGCAGTTGGGGCAGCAGCCGATCGTGCGCCCAGGCGACCGAATCGAGGATCTGCAACGTGGCCAGCCGCTCGGCATTCTCCTCGCTCAGCACCCCGTCGCCAGGCTCGGCCACAGCGTGGGTGCAGGAGGCGGCATCGATGACGACGGGCAGCTCGCCCTCGCCGCTCCAGCGCCAAAGCCGTTCGACCATCTCGTTCGCCTTGTGACGGTGCGCATCGCCAAAGCCTTTCGAGCTCCAGGGCAGCCCGCAGCACGACCCCGCAACCTCGTCGGGAATCCAAACCGGCAACCCAGCCCGCGCCGAAACCTCCACCATCGCCTCCGCCAAACCCCGCCGACGGGCCTCAAAGCGTCCTATTTGTTCGCTTTCAGGCCCATCGGCGGGAGTGGGGCCGAAGATTCGGTTGGTGCAGGAGGGGACGTAGACGGCGCTGGCGCGCTCGTGGGTCGTTGACGGCAGCTTGGCCAAGGCGGCCTTGGGCAGACCGGCACCCCGCTTCGTCCGCCGAGCCGCCGGACCGCCGACCTTCAGCGCTGCACGCGACGCACGCTCAACCGCGCCCCAGTGCCTGGCGCCCCGCAGCGCCAGGGCTTCGGCCCGCGGCGAGTGTTCCTCCTCGCGCAATTCCTTGATCAGCTTGCCGGTGTCGATACCCAGCGGGCAGGCGAGGCGGCAGGAGCCATCGGCGGCGCAGGTGTCGAGTCCGTCGTAGGCGTACTCCTCCTCCAGCGCCCGCCGCAGCGGCGAGCCCTCCGGCTGACGGGCGATCTCGCGGCGCAGGACGATGCGCTGGCGCGGCGTCGTCGTCAGATTGCGGCTGGGACAGACCGGCTCGCAGAAGCCGCACTCGACGCAGGTCGTCGCGGACTCCTCGATCTCCGGCGTCGTTTTCAGGTTGCGCAGGTGGACGCCGGGGTCGCGGTTGAGGACGACGCCCGGGGCCAGCACGCCGTCGGGATCGGCGAGCTGCTTCACCCGCCACATCAGCTCGGTCGCCTTGGCGCCCCACTCGCGCTCGACGTAGGGAGCCATGTTGATGCCGGTGCCATGCTCGGCCTTGAGCGAGCCGTCGTACTTGTCGACGATCAGCTCGACCAGCTTCGCCATGAACGACTCGTAGCGCTCCAGGTCCTCCTGTTTGGCGAAATCCGGCGTGAGCATGAAGTGCAGGTTGCCGGCGGAAGCATGGCCGGCAACACCGGGCAGAAAGCCGTGCTCGCCGAGCAGCGCCTGCAGGTCGCCGGCGCCCTCGGCGATCCGCTCGGGCGGCACGCAGACGTCCTCGACGATCAGCGCCGTGCCGGGCAGCCGCAGGCGGCCGACCAGGCCGTGCAGCCCCTCGCGCACTCGCCAGGCGAGCTCGATCTCCTCGGGGTCGCGGGTGAACGCGATCGAGCGGATCGTCTCGTGGGCGGCGAGGACCTCGTTCGCCTCGGTGACGTAGTCGTCGAGCTCGGCGTCGCTCGCGGCCCCGAACTCGACCAGCAGCACCGCCGACTCGGGCGGCAGCTCTTTCCACTCCTCCGGCGCACCGACCATGTTCCAGGCGGCGGTGATCAGAGCCGGGGCGACCATCAGCTCGACCGCGGCGGCGCCGCTCTCGACCAGGTCGCGCACCGGCGCAATCGCCGCGTCGATGCCGGGGAAGTGAACCCAGGCGGTGGTCGTGCGAGCAGGCAGGGGCACGGTCTCGAGGACCGCCTCGGCGACGAAGCCGAGCGTGCCCTCGGAGCCAACCAGCAGGCGGCGGAAGATCTGCAGCGGCTCGTCAGCGTCGAGGAAGGCGCAGAGCCGGTAGCCGGTGGTGTTCTTGATCGCGAACTTGCGCCGGATGCGTTCGCTCAGCTCGGCGTCGGCACGGAGCTCGTCGCGGATCGCTGCCAGGCCGGCGGCCAGATCGGGCTCCTCCGCGGCGAAGCGCTCGGCCGCATCGGGGGCGGCGGTGTCGATCGTCGTGCCCGAGGGCAGGACAAAGGTCAGCGAGCACACGGTCGAGTAGGAGTCGCGCGTCGTGCCGCAGCGCATCCCGCCTGAGTTGTTGGCGATCACCCCGCCGACCGTGGCGATGTCGGTGCTGGCCGGGTCGGGTCCGAGCTTGCGCCCGTGTGGAGCGAGAACGCGGTTGGCGTGGCCCAACACGGTGCCGGGTTTGACCCGGGCGAGGGCACCCTCATCCTCGACCGCGACGCCGCCGAAGTGGCGGCGCACATCGACCAGGATGCCGTCGCTCTGCCCCTGGCCATTGAGGCTGGTGCCACCGGCGCGGAAGACGACGGGAACGCCGTTGGCGCGTCCGTAGGCAAGGGTCTTGGCGACGTCGCGCGCATCGCGAGCCATCACCACCGCCTGGGGCAGCAGCCGGTAGGGACTGGCGTCGGAGGCGTAGCGGACGATGTCGCTTGCCCGCCCCAACACCCGGTCGGCGCCGAGCAGCGCCTCGAGCTCGCCGCGCAGCGGCTGCGCGGTCCCCCCCGCCAGCGACTCCGGGGCGCGATCGGGGGCGGCGACGGTCATGCCAGAATCTTCCCGGATCGCTTAGAAGAGCGACATCCCCGGCTGCACCGGGACTTCGACCAGCTCGGGCTTTGACGACGCGAGCGCCTTGGCCAGCGCGTCGCGCACCTCGTCTCGCCCGCTCGCGCGCTGGGTGGAGACACCGTAGCCGGCGGCGACCGCGGCGACGTCGAGCTCGGGCAGGTCGAGACCAGGCGCGCCGGTCACCGACTCGACCTCGGCGAACCACTTGAGGATCGCGTACTCGGAGTTGCGCATGACGAGAAAGGTGACCGGGACCTCGTGGGCAACGGCGCTCCAGAAGGCGGTGACCGCGTACTGGACCGAGCCCTCGCCGATCACGCAGACCACCGGCCGGTCGGGCTGGGCCAGCTGCACGCCAACCGCGGCGGGGAGACCGAAGCCGAGACCGCCGCCGGCGCTGAAGTAGTAGCTGCCAGGGCGCGAGAGGCGCAGCTGGTTGCGCAGCGCCAGGGTGCTGGCGGGCGACTCGAGCACGACGATGCCGTCTTCGGGGAAGACCTCGGCGAGGGCCGAGTGCACGGTCGAGGAGTTGAGCGGGTCCTCGGCGGGGATTTCGGTCGGGCCGGGGTTGGGCTCGGGCGCCGGGCGCGAGGACTCCGGCACCGCCTCGAGCAGCGCCTCCAGGGTGAGCTTGACGTCGGCAACGATCGCGTCGCCCATCGGCGCCCGGGCGGCCTCGTCGGGATCGCTGGTGATCGCGATCAGCCTCGCCCCCGCGGGCAGCAGCGGACCGGGAATGTGTGGGTAGTACGGGAAGACGGAGCTGCCGACGACAAGGATCAGGTCGTGCCCCTCCAGCGTCTGCGCGACCGGCCCGATCGCCGGCGGCAGCACGCCGCGGAAGTTGGGATGACCCTCGGGAAAGCCGAGTTTGCCGCCGCCCGGCGCCGGCGTCGCCCAGACCGGCAGATGCTGGCGCTCGGCCAGCGCCACCGCAGCATCCCAGCCGCCGCTGGCGTCGATGTCGGGGCCGGCGACGAGGACCGGGTTGGCGGCCCCGTCGAGCTGCTTGGCGAGCGCGCTCACCGCCTCGGGGTCGGCGACAGCACGTCCGGTGACGCTGCGGCCGATCGCTGCGGCGGCGTCAGCCGCGTCGACCTCGGCGTCCCAATCGTCCATCGGCAGCGAGACGAAGACGGGACCCTGGGGAGGCAGCGAGGCGAGGTGGGCGCCGTGGGCGAGGGCGAGCGGCACGTCCTGCGCCCGCGGTGGCTCGTAGGACCACTTGACCAGCGGGTGCGGCATGCGGATCGCGTCGCGGTTGGTCAGGTTCGCCTGCAGGGTCATCTGCGCGCGCGTCTGCTGGCCGGCGGTGACCAGCAGCGGCGAGTGGTTGGCCTGCGCGTTGAAGATCGCCCCCATCGCGTTGCCGACACCCGGGGCCGTGTGCAGGTTGGCGATCGCCGTGCGACCCGAGGCCTGCGCGTAACCGTCCGCCATGCCGACGACGACCGCCTCGTGCAGGCCGAGCACGTAGCGGAAGTCGCCCGGGAAGTCGGCGAGCATCGGCAGCTCGGTCGAGCCGGGGTTGCCGAAGATCGTCGTCATCCCCTGGTTGCGGAAAAGGTCGAAGCTGGCCTCGCGCACGGTCGGCATGCCCGGCACCCTATTCCACGATCTAACTTGCGGCACTCAAGCGAGGTGGGTGGGATTGTCGATAAGGACCGGGTCGTGCCAGGGACGATCGACAAGATTCAACGAGGAGCGCGCGCCAGCCTCATCCTGCTGGCGATTGCCGCCGCACTGCTCGCGGTCTGGGCGGCGAGCGCGGCGAGCGCGGCGCCGCTCCCCACCAGATTCGTCCACGCGAGCGGGGAAATCGTGCCGATCCCCGCCGCAATTCCACACGAGGAAGGCGACATGGTCGACCGTCGCATCCTGCCGGACCTGCGCTGGATCGCCAAGCGCTACCCGATCCTCGTCACCGATGGCTACTCGGGGCCGCTGCCCGACGGCGAACACGTCGGCTGCCGCGGCTGCCATGTACGGAACTCGGACCATTACAACGGCCTCGCGGTCGACATCGTGCCGCTCAACGGCTCGGCGAGATGCGACAGCAGCTGGAGCGGCATCACCCGCCTCGCCCATTGGGCCGAGCCGATCCAGAACCGGCCCCGAGCGCCGTTTCGCTGGGTCGGCTACGACGGCGACGCCGGGCACGGTTGTGGCAACCATCTCCACCTCTCCTGGGAACACGCGGCCGCGCCGATGTTCCAACTGGCCGAATGGGTCGAGGTCTTCCCGGTACGCAACCAGAGCGTCGCCAAGCAGCAGCCGAGTGGCCCGCACGGCGGCAGCGCGCCGCCGAAGGGACCGCAGGGCGGCAGCGCCCCCGAACCCAGCTATGAACGCGGCCCGCGTGGCGGCGTCTCCGTGGTCCAGTCGGGCGGCGTCTCCCCCAACGGAGACTAGGATCAGCGGCCGTGCGCCGCCCGCTTCTGCTTGCCGCCATCGCCTGCCTCCTCGCCGCGGCTGGCTGCGGCAGCCCGGATGACTCGACCCCGGTCACCTGCCTCGAAGGTGCGCCCGCCTATTTGAGCGCGCTCGAGGACGCGCCCGGCGAGGTCGAGTTGGACGGGACGACGCTCATCTCGGAATGCCTCGCCCCGAACCAGACGGGCGGCGATCTGGCGAACGTCGGCGCGGTGATGTTGAAGGCGACGACGAAGCTCAACGCCGAGGCACGCGCCAAGCCTGGTGGGGCGGCGAACGCGCAGCTCGGCTACCTGCTCGGTGCCGCTCAGCGCGGCGCCGAAGAGACCGACGGCATCCATGACGAGCTGATCCGCCGCCTCTCGGCCGCCGCGCGCTACAGCCCCGACAATCGGCCGCTGCCCGCGATCTTCCTCGACGCCTATCAGCGCGGCTACGACGCCGGCCTTGAACGCGGCTGAATACCCTGCAGGAACACAACTTCGATGGAGGACTCACTTGACTGAGCAGCTCTGGGGTGGCGAGACGATGAAAGCTGTTGAGAACTTTCCAGTGTCCGGCGAACGCGTCCCCGTTCCTGTCGTCCGCTGGCTGGGCCGGCTGAAGGCCGCGGCGGCGCGGGTCAACGGCGAGCTGGGCGAGCTCGACGCCGACCTCGCCGCGCGGATCGCCGACGCCGGCGATGCCGTCGCCGCCGGCGAGCACGACGATCAATTCCCGATCGACGTCTTCCAGACCGGCTCCGGCACCTCCTCGAACATGAACGCCAACGAGGTGATCGCCAAGCTAGCCGGCGATCCCGCCCACCCCAACGACCACGTCAACATGGGCCAGTCCTCCAACGACGTCTTCCCCTCCGCCGTGCACCTGGCCGCGCTGGATGAGGTGACGCACGGCCTGCTGCCGGTGATGGAGAGCCTGCAGGAGGCGCTGGCCGAGAAGTCCGGGCGCTTCGCCGACACGGTCAAGGCCGGCCGCACCCACCTGATGGACGCGGTGCCGGTGACGCTCGGGCAGGAGTTCGGCGGCTACGCCGCCCAGGTGCGGCTCGGCATCCAGCGGATCGAGGGGACGCTGCGCCGGGTCGGCCAGATCCCGCTTGGCGGCACCGCCACCGGCACCGGCCTCAACACCCACCCCGAGTTTGCCGCCAGGGTGCGGGAGAAGCTGGCCGAGGAGACCGGTCTGCAGATCTCCGAGCCACTCGACCGCTTCGAGGCGCAGGGCAACCGCGACGCGCTGGTTGAGCTCTCGGGCGCGCTCAAGGTCTACGCGGTCTCGCTCAACAAGATCGCCAACGACCTGGCGCTGATGGGCTCCGGCCCGCGAGCCGGTCTGGCCGAGCTGCGCCTGCCCGAGCTGCAGAAGGGCTCCTCGATCATGCCGGGCAAGGTCAACCCGGTCATTCCGGAGGTGGTGATCCAGGTCGCCGCCCAGGTGATCGGCAACGATGCCGCGGTCACGGTCGCCGGCAGCCAGGGGCAGTTCGAGCTCAACGTACGAGTGCCGCTGATCGCCCGCAACCTGCTCGACTCGATCAAGCTGCTCGCCGCGGCGTCGCGCTTGCTGAACGAGAAATGCGTCGCCGGGATCGAGGCCAACGAGGAGATGACCGAGCGCCACGCCGAGGCCACCCTGGCGACGGCGACCGCGCTCAATCCCCACATCGGCTACGACCGCGCCGCCAACATCGTCAAGGCCGCCGCCGAGTCCGGCCGCTCACTGCGCGAGGTCGCCCTCGAGCAAGGCGTCGAGCCATCGGTGCTGGAGGAGGCCCTCGACCACCGGCGGATGGCCAGGCCGCACGAGTAGGCGACTCGGCGCATCCGACTTTTACCCCCTCATAGTGGGGTGAAAGTCGGAAACGCTCAGCCCTGCAGCGTTACGAAGCGCTCCTCGGTCAGCTCGAGCACGGCGTAAGCCGGGCCCTCGCGGGTGTTGCCGGAGTCCTTGACGCCGCCGTAGGGCATCTGGTCGGCACGGAAGGTCGGCACCTCGTTGATCAGCACGCCGCCGAACTCGAGCGTGCGCGCCGCCTCGAGGCCGCGCCCCATGTCGCGGGTGAAGACACCCGCCTGCAGGCCGAACTTGGAGTCGTTTGCCATCCGCAGCGCTTCGCCGAACTCGGTGTAGCGGTCGATCGTCGCCACCGGGCCGAAGATCTCCTCGCACCACACCTTGGCCTCACGCGGCGGCGCGCCGAGCAGGGTCGGCGCGAGGCAGCGCCCCTCGTCGACCAGCTCGCCGCCGGTCAGCAGCTCGGCGCCGCCGGCCACCGCCTCGTCGATCCACTGCTTGACCCGGTCGCGGTCACCGCGAGAGATCAGCGGGCCGACGTCGGTCTCGGGATCGAGCGGATCGCCGACCCGCAGCGCCTCGGCGTTGGCGACGAGCCGCGCGGTGAAGGCATCGGCGACGTCCTCGTGGACGAGGATCCGCTGGATTGAGATGCAGCTCTGGCCGGCGTGCGAGAAGGCGTGTAGCTTGGCCTTGTCGGCGGCCGTCTCCCAGTCGCCGTCGGCGTGGACGATCAGCGGCGCATTGGAACCGAGCTCGAGGTTGACCTTCTTGTGCGGCACGCTGCTGCGGATGCCCCAGCCAACCTTGGCCGAGCCGGTGAAGCTGAGCGCACCGGTCAGCTCGTGCCGGGCGATTGCGTTGCCAACCTCCGAGCCGGGACCCGGAACGACGCTGAGCCAGCCTTCGGGCAGACCCGCCTCGACCAGGGTCGCAGCCAGCTTCAGCGCCGAGATCGGCGTCTGCCCGGCCGGCTTGAGGACGACGGCGTTACCGGCGGCGAGCGCCGGGCCGAGCTTGTGCGCGACCAGGTTGAGGGGGAAGTTGAAGGGGCTGATCGCGCCGACGACGCCGTAGGGGACGCGCATCATCACGCCGAGCTTGCCGGCACCCGCCGCCGAGGCGTCCATCGGCACCGTTCCGCCGCTCAACTTGCGCGCCTCGATCGCGGAGAAGGTCAGCGTGTCGACGCAGCGCTCGGCCTCAACCCGCGCCGTCTTCAACGGCTTGCCCGCCTCGGCGGCGATGGTCAACGCGAGGTCGTCGAGCCGTTCGCCGACCAGCTCAGCCGCCCGGTCGAGCACGGCGGCGCGCTCGTGCTGGGGGAAATCGCCCGCCTCGAAGGCGGCGCGGGCGGCGATCGCGCAGCGGTCGACCAGCGCTGCGTCGCCGCGCGCGACCCGGCCGAGGACCGTCCCGTCGTAGGGGCTCTCGACCTCCCCCCACTCGCCGGTCTCGCTCCACTCGCCGGCCGCAAGGAGCTCGTGGTCGACCACTTGCAGGGCCTGCGTCGCCATCCCGATAAGCGTAGAGCAGGCCGAGACTCTTCTATCCCGAATCTGTTCGGCCAGAGATGCGACTACGACTTCTGACGCTGCTCTTCTTCCTTCTGCTGACCTCCAGCGGGCAGGCAAGCGTGGGCTGGGTCGTGCTCGGCCACGGCTTCGGCCACGGCGTCGGCATGAGCGCCTACGGCGCCTACGGCTACGCCCAGCACGGCAAGGGCTACCGCTTCATCCTCGCCCACTACTTCAGCGGGACGACGATCGGCAAGCTGACCGCGCCGCGCATCGTCCGCGTGCTCCTCGATGTCAGCAGTGGCGATGTCAGGTTCAGCGGCGCCACCAGCGCCTGCGCAAAAGCGCTCGAAGCGGGGCGCAGCTACGAGGCTCATCGCGCCGGCTCGGGCATCGTCCTGCGCAGCTCCGCCGGGCGACCGCTGGCCCGCTGCGGCCAGAGGCTGCGCGCCGCCGGGAACGGGCGGATCGCGATCGGCTCCAGCACCTACCGCGGCGTGCTCGAGGTGGTGCCGACCAGCAGCGACGCCGGCTCACTCAACATCGTCAACGCGCTGCCCGTCGACCAGTACGTGAAGGGAGTGATCCCCAACGAGTCGCCGCCGTCATGGCCGCAGGCGGAGCTGCGGGCGCAGGCCCTGGCCTCGCGCTCGATCGCCCTCACCGGGGGGGTGGGCGGCAACGGCTTCGACCTCTACGACGACACCCGCAGCCAGGTCTACAACGGGCTGGAAAGCGAGACGGCGACGACCAACGAGGCGGCCGACGCGACCAGGGGACAGGTGGTGATGTACGGGGGCAGGATCGCCGAGACCTTCTTCTCCGCCTGCTCGGGAGGACACACCGAGAGCGTCCAGAACGTCTTCTTCGGTCCGCCAATCCCCTACCTGGTTGGCGTCCCCGACCCCTATGACAGCGCCTGCCCGCTGCATAGCTGGAAGCTCACCTTCAGCGGGCCGGAGATCAGCTCGCGGCTGGGCGCCTACCTCGACGGACGGCTGAAACGGATCGTCATCACCAAACGCGGCGTCTCGCCACGCATCGTCTGGGCCAAGCTCTACGGAACCGGCGGGGTGACCAAGATCCGCGGCGACCAGCTTGCCGCGGCGCTCGGCGCTTACGACCGCTGGATGACGTTTCGCAAGGTTGTGAGTCGCTAGCCGTCGGGGAACGGCTGGATCGGGATGCCGTGGTCGGTCTCTCGCATGCCCAGCTCGTAGGCCCCGCCCCCAGGGAGCGTGAGCGATAGCGGGGGCAGCGCGGGCCGTTCGACGGTCAGCTCCAAGTCAGCCACTGAGCAGTTGACCGTGTGGTGTTCCGGGCCCTTGGGGTCAGCGTAGACCCAGCCGACGAAGTCCTTGGGCGGAGCAGATACCCGACCTCTTACGACCATGTCCTTGCCCGGTAGGACGAAGCTGCACTCGCCCGCGGACTCTTCGATCTCCGCGTCCCGAATCTGCCCGAAGCCGCCCAGGCGATGGGGGCGGCCTTCGAGCATCAACATTCCCGAGGGAACCCAGGGGGTCGTCCAGGGGCCGAGCTTGATCCGGGCGGCGCCGGCGTCGAAGTAGGTGTCGGGGGAGTCGGCGAAGCCGGTGCCCTCCAGCCAGACCCAGCGCTCGGCGTGCTCCGTGCCCCAATTGTGGCCGATCATGCCTGGCCAATCGCCGAGCTCGATCGTCTCGCCGTCGAGCTCGAGCTTGCCGTTGAAGCGCGCGTCGGGATAGGGAGCGACGAACTTGGTTTTCGGCAGGCGCGTCTCGTAGAGGCGATCGGAGGGCAGGTACTTGCAGGGCTCCGCATCGCCGGAGAAGGTGAGCTCCCAGGAGGCGCTGAGGGCATCGGTGTGGACGCCGCCCACCGCCCGGCCCGGCCCGATCTCGGCCCCGTCGACCTTGACCCAGCCGCCACCGGGCACCGAAAGCCGGCCTGCCGGCACCGTCACCTTGGTCGCCCGGGGCCCGTCTGCTTCGCGATCGAAGAGGCAGAACCAGATCGATGCGCTCGGCTCCGCACCAGGGCGCTTGTGGACGGTGTGCCGGATCCAGATTCCCTGCCCACCTCCCGGCCGGCAGGCCTTGATGTAGAAGCTCTCGTAGTGGCCGGCCTTGGCGGCGACGCTTGGGAACCGCGCTCCCTGGTCCATGGCCGTGACGCTACACCTTGATGGTTATGACGTCGCCGTCCTGCACGATGTAGTCGCGGCCCTCGATCCGCAGCAAGCCGCGGTCGCGACCGGCGGCGTAGCCGCCGCACTCGACCAGCTGCTGCCAGCCGATCGCCTCGGCTTTGACGAAGGCTTCCTGGATCTCCGTGTGAATCGTCCCCGCCGCCTCCAGTGCGGTGGCGCCGCGGTGCAGCGGCCGGGCAACCGCTTCCTTTTCCTCGCCGGCGGTGAAGAAGGTGATCAGCTCGAGCAGGTCATAGGCGGCGCGGACGAGGCGGGCGAGGCCAGAGCCCTCGACCCCGTAGGACTGGCGCATCTCCTCCGCTTCGTCTGGGTCGAGCTCGGCCAGCTCGCCCTCGATCCGAGCGCTGACGGCGACCACGCCGGCACCGACCTCGGCGGCATGCGCGGCGACCGCCGCGGGAGGCTCGGCGTCCCCCTCGTCGACGTTGGCGACGTAGAGAATCGGCTTCGAGGTCAGCGCCTGCAGATTGGCGGGGCCGTGGGCGGCGGCGTCGGGCACCGGTATCGAGCGGGCCGGCCTGCCGGCGGCCAGGGCTTCGACCACCTGCTCCAGCCAGTCGCGCTCGGCGACAGCCTCGCTGTCACCCGACTTGGCGCCCTTGCGCACCCGGTCGAGCCGCCGCTCGGCCTGCTCGTAGTCGGAGAGGATCAGCTCGGTCTCGATCGTCTCGATGTCGGCCAGCGGGTCGACCCGGCCGTCCGGGTGGGGGACGCCGGAATCGGCGTGGCAGCGGACCACGTGGCAGATCGCATCGGTCTCGCGGATCGAGGCGAGGAACTGGTTGCCCAGACCCTCACCTTCGGATGCGCCCTTGACCAGGCCGGCGATGTCATGGAAGGAGATCGTCGCCGGCACCAGCTCGGAGCTGCCCACAGTCTCCCCCACCTGAGCCAACCGCTCGTCGGGCACCTGCGCGATCGCCACGTTGGGCTCGATCGTCGTGAACGGATAATCCCCGGTCTGCGCCCCACCCTTGGTCAGCGCGTTGAACAGAGTCGACTTGCCCGCGTTGGGCAAACCGACGATTCCGACCTTCATAGCGAGAGGGGCACGATCAGGCCCAGCAGGACACCGAGCAGGGCGCCAGCCAGAACATCGGACGGATAGTGCATGCCGAGGTAGGGACGACCGAGCGCAAGGGCGAGGGCGAGCACAAAGGCAAGAGCGCCCCAGGGCTCAACCCGACTCATCGCAGTGGCAACCGCAAACGCCGAGGTCGCATGCGCCGAAGGAAAGCTGAGCGAGCTGGGCGCTCCCCCAAGCGACGGCAACCCCTCCAACACAGGCCGAGGCCGCCGCACGATCAGCTTGACCAAGTAGTTGAGCCCAATCGCAACCGGCCCCAGAAGAGCGCAAACGAGCCACGCTTCCCGGTTACCGCCATCGAAGATCGCCAAAAGCACCCCGACCCCAAACCAAATCGCCCCATTGTTCCCAGCCTTCCCCAACGCCTTCGCAGCTCTCTCCAAGCCGGGGGTGTGCCACTTGGTCCGCATGAAGCGCAACATCCTGAGGTCGAGGTTCTCCACGGCCGCGCAGAATATGGGAGTCGCGGGTCTTCTCGGGAGTGCCTCGCGAAGCGGGCACCGCAGAGTGATCCCCGCCGCGAAGCGGCTCCAACATAGTGAGCGGAGCGTCAGCGAAGCGAACCCAGGCACCTCCCGAGGAGACCCGCGACTCCCCTGCCATCGAGGTCAATCAGAATCAAGGCGAGCAGCAATGCCCTTCGTCCCCAACTACACCCACACCCCAGGCCATCACTGCGGCTCGACCGCCCTCCGCAACCTACTCTCCTTTCACGGAGTAGAGATCAGCGAGGAGATGGCCTTCGGCCTCGGCGCCGGCGCCTGCTTCTACTACGTGACGATCGAGGAAGCTTCGCCAACGCGCTGGTTCAACGGCCGCACCGCCCGCCTCGAGGAGAGCTTCGACGAGCTGACCGGCGCGGCCCTGCAGCTGCGCACCTTCGAGCCGGGTGATAACGGCGCCTGGGCGGCGGCCCGCGCCGAGGTCGACGCCGGCAACCCCGTGCTGCTCCTCACCGACCTCTACTACCTCGATCACTACGGCAGCTCAGCCCACTTCCCCGGACACGCCGTCGTCCTCGCCGGCTATGACGACGAGCTCGCACACCTCTCCGACACCGGCTTCGAGGATCTGCAGATCACCGGGCTCGAGAACCTAGACCGAGCGCGCCACAGCAACCATCCGGCTTATCCGCTCGCCGGCCACATGTTCACGGTCACCGGCGAGGTCTCGCCGGAGCGCTTGCGCGACGCCATCCCCGCAGCGATCGAGCGCGCCGCGAAGGCGATGGTCGAGCCGGAGTTCCGCGACTTCTCCGGCCTCGATGCGGTGCGCCGCCTCGCCGCCGAGGCCGGGTCCTGGCCTGAGGTCGCCGAGGACTGGCAGTGGTGCGCTCGCTTCGGCTACCAGGTGATCGAGCGTCGCGGCACCGGCGGCGGCGCCTTCAGGCTGATGTACTCGCGCTTCCTCGAAGAGGCAGGCCGACCCGAGGCGCCGCTGGCCGCCGAAGCCGCAGGTGCTTGGACCGATTTGGCCGGCAGATTCCACGCCGCAAGCGAGCATGAGGAGCCCGATCCGGCGCTCTGGCGCCAAATCGATACAGCGGCCAACCGTGTAGCCGAGGCGGAGGAGCGCCTCTGGACCTCGTTGGCCAATCCGTAGTTGTCCCCGATGGAGCCCACAGGCTCCATGGTGTACCGTTTTTAACTGCGGGAGGCGGGTGTCGATTTGAAAAACCCGTCTTGGAGGAGAGTCTCATATGAGAAGCAAGCGTGGCCCGGTCGGGCTGCTCGTTCTCACCGCCGCGTTCCTCGTTTTCGCATTTGGAGCATCCAGCGCCCGGGCTGCATTCGGGATCGAAAAATTCGAAGCACTGACGTGTAAAACCGACCTGTCCCTACCTGGCGTGGGCGACTGGTCCAATACCGCTGGCAGCGATCCCTGCCTCGCCTCCGACCCGGTTGAACGCTTCTACACCCAGGCGGCAGGACATCCGAACAAAGGAATCACTGCGTTTCTGATGAACCAGGTGCCCTCACCGCCGGCGCCGGCTCCATTCCCCGACGGTTTCATCAAGGAGATCCGCACGGAACTCCCTGAAGGCCTCGGCGTCAACCCGGAGGCCACTCCCCAGTGCACGAGGAAACAGCTCGGCGAAATCGTCTCGGCGCCACCGGTCGTGACGAAATGCGAGATGGAAGTGCCACTGGCTCAAGTCGGAGTCGACTACTTGACGACCATCAGCTCGGGCCCACCGAAATTCCCGGTGCCCGCAGGGACCGAATTCACCATTCCGGTGAAAGTCTTCAACGTGAAACCGGAATTTGGCGAACCCTCCTCGGCAGGATTCAACGCCACCGGCAAACCGACCATCCTCGAATCGGACCTCGATCCCAAAGATCAGCACATCTCCTTCACCATTCGGGACATCGATGCGCCGCCTCCTCTGGGGACCGGCGCACCGATCATTGGCTCCCGACTGGTCTTCGAGGGTCAGACCGGAACCGGCTACGTGACGATGCCCAGCAACTGCGCTGGCCCGCAGGTGACCAACTTCCACGTCAAATCGCACGCCGCCTCAACCGGCGGCGTCGAACTCGAAGACGCGGCGACGTTTGAAACCGCGGTGGGTGCGAATGGCTGCGAAAACGTCCCCTTCAAACCGGGCCTCGACGTCGCGGTGGACAGCGCGACGGATTCTCCCGATCCCGCCACCGTCGACGTGCAGCTTCCCTTCGATCCCGATCCGACGAAAATCCAAACCTCCTACCTGCTCAAGGCAGCTGTGACCCTGCCAGAAGGCGCGGGGCTCAACCCTTCGGTCGCAAACGGCCTGACTCCCTGCACCGACGCTCAGTTCGGTCAGGGAACCAACAACCCGATCGCTTGCCCCGACTCCTCGAAAATCGGCACCGTCGAGGTTACGAGCCCATCGCTGCCTGAGGTCATCGGCGGCAACGTGTACGTCGCCGAGCCGACCAGCAACGATCCGAGCTCGGGCAACCAGTTCCGGATCTTCATCCACGTGTCTTCGGACAAATTCGGCGTCAACGTGCGGCTCCTCGGCAACGTGTTCCCGAATCTCCAGACGGGCCAGTTGACGGCGGTTGTCGACAACAACCCCCAGGCTCCGTTCAGCTCCTTCAAAGTGCACATCAACGGTGGGCCGAGGGGAGCGTTGACGACGCCGAACACCTGTGGCCCGCACACGACGACGGCCTCGTTCACCCCATGGTCGAATCCCGCGAAAGGAGTGCCACCAACCAAAAACCCCCAGTTCACCCTCGCCGAGCTGCCCGGTGGCGGGCCGTGTCCGAAAACCCTCGCCGAGCGGCCGTTCAGCCCGACCTTCGAAGCCGCCCCGACCGGGGCAAAAGCGGGCGCCTACAAGCCGTTTGAGCTGCACATCACGCGGCCCGACGGCGCGCAGGAGATCCGCAGGGTCGAAGCGACTCTGCCCCCCGGAATGGTCGCCAAGCTGAAGGGCGTCAAGTACTGCCCGGCGTCCGGCATCGCGGCCGCGGCGAAGGCGAGCGGCGCCTCCGAGCTGGCCTCGCCGAGCTGCCCCGAAAGCAGCCTGGTGGGAACGGTCGGAGTCGACGTGGGTTCCGGCTCGGCGCCCTTCCATACCAACGGCAGGGTCTACCTGACCGGGCCGTACAAGGGAGCGCCGCTCAGCATGCTGTTCATCACCCCGGCGGTCGCCGGGCCCTATGACCTGGGCACCGTCGCCGTCCGGACGGCCATCTTCGTCAACCCGGAAACGGCCGAAGTCCACGCCGTCTCCGACCCGATCCCGTACATATTCGGTGGGGTGAAGCTCGACATCCGGAAGATCGACGTCTCGATCAACCGGAAGAAGTTCACCCTCAACCCGACGACCTGTCGCGAACCGTTCTCGATCCGCTCATCGATCTTCGGCGGCGGGGGCGATCCCGCCAACGAGGCGGCCTGGTTCGCGTTCTCGCCGTCGAACCCGTTCCGGGCGACCGAATGCCGCAAGCTGAAGTTCAAACCGAAGTTCCACGCACGCATCCTCGGCGGCGAGAACCAGACCCACAGGGCGAAGAACCCGAAGTTCCGGGCTATCCTCCAGGGTCGCACCGGGGACGCCAACGTGAGGCGGGCTGCATTCATCCTGCCGCGGGCGACGATCCTCGACCAGAGTCACATCAGGACGATCTGCACGAGGGTGCAGCTGACCGCGAACGAATGCCCGAAGAAGGCGATCTACGGCAACGCCAAGGCCACCTCGCCGCTGCTCGCCAAGCCGCTCAAGGGCCCGGTCTACCTGACCTCGTCCAACCACGAGCTGCCGGACCTGCTGGTCGACCTGAACGGCCAGATCCGGATCCGGCTGCGCGGCGTGATCAGCTCCGAGCACGGCCGGCTGAAGACGGTGTTCAACAACACGCCCGACGTCGCGGTGAAGCAGTTCACGCTCACCATGAAGGGCGGCGACAAGGGGCTGCTGATCAACTCCCGGAACCTCTGCTCTCGGCAGACGACCGGCTTCCTCAACCTGCGGGCGCAGAACAGCAGGCGGACGAAGACGAAGAACCTGCGGCTCAACATCCCGGCTTGCCGCGAAGGCAAGAAGAAGTAGGGCAGCCGGCGCCGGGACGGGATCTCCCACCCGCCCCGGCGCCACCGCCCCCGGTTCTCAGGCGGGCGCGAGGCGGGCGAAGTAGCCGAACCAGTTACCGGAATGGGTCTGGTAGGCGAAGCCGGCTTCGCTGGCCTGGCGCTTGAGGCTGGCGAGGGTGGTGAAGTGGGGGTCGCCGAAGAGCTCGCCGACGACGAGGCGGCCGCCGGGCTTGAGCACACGCTGGATCTGACCCAGAGCCGCGATCGTGTCGGGGATCTCGCCAAGAACGGCGGTGAGGACGACAGCGTCGATCGACTCGTCCTCGAAGGGGAGCGCGGTGGCGTCGCCCTGGGTGGGGACGACATTGCCGAGGCCGCGCTCGCCGGCGCTGCGCGTCACGTGGTCGAGAAACTCCTGCTGCAGGTCGAAGATCTCCATGCGGCCGTCGGAGCCAATCCACTCGGCCATATCGAGCGTGTAGTAGCCGGTACCCGGGCCGATCTCCAGCAGCCGCTCTCCCGGCTGCGGCACCAGCACGGCGCGCAGGCGGTCACGGGTGATGATCGGGTGCGGCGCTTCCACCCAGAAGCGCTGGCCATACGGACAGGCCGAGGGGTTCTTGCGCCACCAGAGGGCCGCGGCGAGGGTCGCTGCCCCCGTCGCCGCAAGCGCCGTGCGGGCTCGCATCAGTCCTCCCGGTTGGAGAAGCCGACCCTGTGCTCGCCCGAGTCGATGCGCAGGAAGGCGACCTTGCCGACGTAGACGGAGAGCACGCCGTCCTCGGTCTCGATGTCGTGCCAGCCGCCCTTCTCGACCTGCTTGCGCAGGGTCTTCAGCTCGTCCTCGCGCAGCCGCGCCGCAACGACCTGACCGCCCTCGAAGCCGATCTCCACCTTCTGCGCTTCCGCCATCAGTGACCTCCCGCGGGTTCGACGATCTCGGTCAGCACACCGCCGGTCGAGCGCGGGTGCAGGAAGGCGACACGGCTCTCGCGGATGCCGGTCCGTGCTTCGCTGTCGATCAGCTCGAGACCTGCCGCGGTCAGCTTCGCCAGGGTCGCGTCGATGTCCTCGACCGCGTAGGCGACGTGGTGCAAGCCCGGTCCCTTGCGCTCGAGGAACTTGCCGACGGCCGTCTCGGGCCCGAGTGGCCGCAGCAGCTCAACGTGCCCGTCGCCGACGTCGAGCAGGACCGCCTCGACCCCCTGCGACTCGACCGTCTCACGGTGGGCCAGCTCCATCTCGAAGCTCTGCTCGTAGAGGGAGAGTGCCGCGTCGATGTCCTCGACGGCGACGCCGATGTGATCGATTCTTCCGAACATCGGCGGCCAGTCTACGTGGCCGCCGGCGGGCTCGGCGGGCTCTCGACCCGCAGGATCTCGGCCAGGGCGGCAATCCCGACCTGAAGCTGCTCGGGAGTCGGCTCCTTCGTCGCCAGGTGGCGCTGGATCTCCCGACCCGGCGTGTGAAACGCCTCGGCCAGCGGGGCGCCGTGGTTGCGATCGCTCCAGGCGAACATCTCGACCGCGAGCGAGGCGCCGCCGAGGCCGACCGCGGCGCGCGCCAGCGGACTCGGCTGCTCCACCAGCCGCTCCAGCAGCACCGTGCCGCCGGCGGAGAGCAGCATCATCGGTGCGATCAGGTTGGAGCCGCAGCGGTCGTGCTCCTTCGGTACCCCAGCCGGGTCCTCGATCCCCTGCTCATAGGCGGCGATCGCCTTGTGCTCGACCCCGTGGTAGGCAGCCAGGTCACGATCGGTCAAAGCGATCACCGCCGGCGCCGCCCCGAGGATCTGCACGACCGACTCACGCAGAGCGGAGCTCTTCAGCCGCCGCCGCAAGACCGAGGTCACGACAAGCGTCATCCCAACAGCGGCAACCACCCGCCAGTCCTCAAAAGGCAGCCGAGCCGCCGCCAACCGCCGTCGAACCAGCGGCAGCACGGCCATGGCCTCGAACAACTTCAAAGGCCCCCGCAACCCCGGCACCCTGCCGACAAGCTTCGGCGCCAACTCAGGTTTCCGCTCCGAGGCGACCTGCACCTCACCATCAGCCGTCCGCACCGCAGCCGCCCAATGGGTCGGCCCATGGATCAGCAAGCCATTGCGCAGAGCCATGCCACCAAGTCTCAGCTTTTGCGAAGCGATGGTCGGACGATAGAGGAGGGCGGGAGTCGCCACGCGACTGCCTCGCGAAGCGGGCACCGCGGAGTGATTCTTCCGCGAAGCGGTCCAACATAGTGAGCGGAGCGTCAGCGAAGCGAACATAGGCAGTCGCGTGGCGACTGCCGCCCTCCGACACGCCGACGACCGCGAAGCGCGCGGTCGTCGGTCCCCCCTGATTCCCCTGTTAGGTCCCGGCCGGAGACCCCCAGTCCAGGCCTCCGGCCGGTGTGTCGGCTCTCCCTGGCTCTAGCTTGGAAAGCCGCCCTATGAAACACGGCCTCTCAGAAGAAGTTGCGCATGCGGCTAGGCGGCGGAGAGTCTTTTGCGAAGGGTCTCCAAACGCCGCCCCAGCTCCGCCTCGAAACCGCGATCGGTGGGCTGATAGAACCGCCGTCCCTGCAGCTCCGGCGGCATCAGTGGCTGGTCGCCGACCGCGCCGGGCTCGTCGTGCGCGTAGCGATATCCCTCGCCCCGGCCGAGCTTCGCCGCACCGGGGTAATGCGCGTCGCGCAGATAGTCGGGCGGCGTCTTTGCGCCGTTCTCCCGCACCTCCGCTCGGGCCCGGCCGAGCGCTTTGTAGGAGGCGTTCGACTTCGGCGCGAGGGCGAGGTAGACGGCGGCCTGAGCAAGGTTGAGCGCGCACTCGGGCAGTCCCACCCGGTCGA
>Ga0164299_10000012_pt1 | contig 92339 bp, 79 predicted proteins | sample Whisoiple_221_MG_FD_109712 | JGI IMG/M metagenome (GOLD analysis project Ga0164299, IMG submission 109712) | Unamended control soil microbial communities from upstate New York, USA - Whitman soil sample_221_MG | ecosystem: Environmental > Terrestrial > Soil > Agricultural land ...
AGAAGATCCTCCTGATCGGCTCGGGGCCGATCGTGATCGGCCAGGCGGCCGAGTTCGACTACTCCGGCGTGCAGGCCTGCAAGGTGCTGCTCGAGGAGGGCTATGAGGTCGTCCTGGTCAACTCGAACCCGGCGACGATCATGACCGATCCCGAGTTCGCCACCGCGACCTACGTCGAGCCGCTGCTGCCCGGCCCGGTGGCGAAGATCATCGAGAAGGAGCGTCCCGACGCGCTGCTGCCGACGCTGGGCGGACAGACCGCGCTCAACCTGGCGATGGCGCTGTATGAGGACGGCACGCTGGAGCGCTTCGGGGTCGAGATGATCGGCGCCGACCACAGCGCGATCCGGCGCGCCGAGGACCGCGAGGAGTTTCGCCGCACGATGACCGACGCCGGCCTGCGCATCCCCTGGTCGATGACGGTTGGCAACCTCGGCGAGGTCGAGGCGGCGCTCGCCGACGGCCGCGTCACCCTGCCGGCGATCGTCCGCCCGGCATTCACCCTGGGCGGTCAGGGTGGCGGCGTGGGGAGGAGCGAGACCGAGCTGCGCCAGGTCGTCTCCGAGGGCCTTGCCGCCAGCCCGATCAACCAGGTTCTGGTCGAGGAGTCGGTGCTCGGCTGGGGCGAGTTCGAGCTCGAGGTGATGCGCGACCGCAACGACAACGTGGTGATCATCTGCTCGATCGAGAACGTCGATCCGATGGGGGTCCACACCGGCGACTCGGTCACGGTGGCACCGGCGCAGACGCTCACCGATCGGCTCTACCAGGATCTGCGCGACCAGGCGATCCAGGTGATCCGCGCCGTCGGAGTGGAGACCGGTGGCTCCAACGTGCAGTTCGCGATCGACCCCCAGAGCGGCGAGATAGTCGTGATCGAGATGAACCCGAGGGTGTCTCGCTCCTCGGCGCTGGCCTCGAAGGCGACCGGCTTCCCAATCGCCAAGATGGCGGCGAAACTGGCGGTCGGCTACGCCCTGGAGGAGATCCCCAACGACATCACCCGCGCCACGCCCGCCGCCTTCGAGCCGACGATCGACTACGTCGTGACCAAGATCCCGCGCTTCGCCTTCGAGAAGTTTCCCGGCGCCGAGGGCCGCCTTTCGACCCACATGCAGAGCGTCGGCGAGGTGATGGCGATCGGCCGCACCTTCGGCGAGTCCTTCGCCAAGGCGATGCGCTCGCGCGAGCTCGACTCACCGGCCGAGCCACCGAGCTCAGACGAGGCGCTGCTGGAGTCGATCGCGGTGCCCTGCGCCGAGCGCTTCGACCTGATCCTCGAGGCCTTCCGCCGCGGCCTCGGGGTTGAGGAGGTGCACGAGCGCTGCCTGGTCGACCGCTGGTTCCTGCGCGAGCTGCAGACTCTGGCGCGCGAAGGCGACGGCACCGACGGCCTGGTACGGACCTACAAGGCGGTCGACACCTGCGCCGCCGAGTTCGAGGCGGCGACCCCGTACTACTACTCCGCCCACGAGCGCCCCGGCCTCGATGGCTCGGCTGCCTCGGAGGTGCGCCGCGGAGAGCGCGACTCGGTCGTCATCCTCGGTGCCGGCCCGAACCGGATCGGCCAGGGGATCGAGTTCGACTACTGCTGCGTGCACGCCGCGATGACGGCGCGCGAGCTCGGCCGGGACGCGGTGATGATCAATTGCAACCCGGAGACGGTCTCGACCGACTACGACACCTCCGATCGTCTCTATTTCGAGCCACTGACGGTCGAGGACGTGCTCGCCGTCTGCGAGCAGGAGAAGCCCGAGGGGGTGATCGTCCAGTTCGGCGGGCAGACGCCATTGCGGCTCGCCCGCGCGCTGGAGGAGGCAGGCGTAACGCTGCTCGGCACCCCGGTCGATGCGATCGACCTGGCCGAGGACCGCGGTCGCTTCGGCGCCCTGCTGCGCCGCCTCGGCATCGAACACCCGCCGTACGGCACCGCGCTCTCAGCCGAGGAGGCGACCGTGATCGCCGAGAAGGTCGGCTTCCCGCTGCTGGTTCGACCCTCCTACGTGCTCGGCGGGCGGGCGATGGAGATCTGCTACTCGACCGAGAACCTGAACGCCTACCTCGACGCCAACGTCAAGGCCGACCAGGAGCACCCGCTGCTGCTCGACCGCTTCCTGGAGAACGCGATCGAGGTGGACGTCGACGCGCTCGGCGACGGCAGCGACGTCCACATCGCCGGGATCATGCAGCACGTCGAGGAAGCCGGCGTCCACTCCGGCGACTCGGCCTGCGTGATCCCGCCGCTCTCACTCGGCGAGGAGATGCTTGAGCAGATTCGCGCGACGACGAGGCAGATCGCGCTGGAGCTCGGGGTCGTCGGCCTGATCAACATCCAGTACGCGATCGCCGGTGGCCGCCTCTACGTGATCGAGGCCAACCCGCGGGCCTCGCGCACGGTGCCCTTCGTCTCCAAGGCGACCGGCACTGCGCTGGCCAAAGTCGCAGCGCGGCTGATGCTGGGGCAGAAGCTCGCCGACCTCAACCTGCCGCAGCCGCCAACCGGTCACGTCAGCGTCAAGGAGGCGGTGCTGCCCTTCGCCCGCTTCGCCGGCGTCGACTCGGTTCTCGGTCCGGAGATGAAGAGCACCGGCGAGGTGATGGGCATCGCCGCCGACTTCCCCACCGCTTTCGCCAAGGCTCAGGCTGCCGCTGGGGTCCTGCTGCCGACAGAGGGGACGGTGTTCATCACCGTCACCGACACCGACAAGCCGGCGGCGACGCAGATGGCGGCGCGCTTCCACGATCTCGGCTTCGAGGTGATCGCAACCGGCGGTACCGCGCAGTCGATCTCCTCGATGGGCGTGCCGGTAACCCGGATCAACAAGATCGGTGAGGGCTCGCCCCATGTGGTCGACCTGATCCGCGAGCGCCGCTGCGACCTGGTGATCAACACGCCGACCGGCTCCGGCGCCCGCGCCGACGGCCAGGCGATTCGAACAGCCGCGGTCCGCCACGGCATCCCCTGCGTGACGACGATGACCGGCGCCTCCGCTGCCGTGCGCGCAATCGCCGCCCAGATTCAGGGCGAGCCGGGGGTCCTCAGTCTGCAGGAAGTCCACGGAATCGCGGCAAAGGCCAAGCAAGCTCGATGACCGCCCCCTTCGGGCGCCGTGCCTGCGAGGTGACCGAGAGCCGCGCCTCGGGCGGCTACCGCGTTTTCTCCCTGCTCGACCGGGAAGGCCCCGAGCCAGAGCCAGGCCAGTTCTACATGCTGGCTGCCGAGCAGCACTGGGAGGAGCGGGGCGGCCGGCCCTTCCTGCCACGCGCCCTCTCGGTTGCCGACGCCACCACTGGACCGCGTTCGCCTTTTGTCGCCGATACCGCGACAAACAGCGAACGCGCCGGGGTTCGGCTCGACTTCCTGATCGAGGGGATCGGCCCGGGCACCGACCGCCTCTGCAAGCTAGAGCCGGGCGAGCGCGTCTGGGTCAACGGCCCGCTGGGCAACAGCTTCTGCGAGCCACGGGAGCTTTCCCCCGGCGCCGCCGGCGCGATCCTCGTCGGCGGCGGCATCGGCATCGCCCCGCTGGCTTTGCTGCGCCGCCGCTTCGCCGCGTCCAATGTCCCAACCCGCGTTCTGCTTGGCTTTCGCGATGAGGCCCATTCCGGCGGCCTGGATGACCTGTTCCGCTGCTGTGAGATCGGTCTTGCCAGCGACGACGGGCACATTGGCCATCACGGCTACGTCACCGACCTGCTCAGCACCATGCTCGAGGGCGACGACGCCGGCAGCGCCGCTGTCTACGCCTGCGGGCCCCCGCCGATGCTCGATGCGGTGGCAGCTCTGTGCGATGAGCGGGACGTTGCGTGCGAGCTGGCGATGGAGTCACCGATGGCCTGTGGCTTCGGTGCTTGCTTCGGCTGCGCGGTGCCGAAGACCGGAGGTAGCTATATGCGCCTCTGCGTCGACGGCCCGGTGGTGCGGGTGGGAGGGCAGGACCGGGGGTCCCCCGCCGGGAACCCGCGTCGGTCGCCTGTCGAGGGCTCAAACCCCGGCGGCTCACAAGTTCCCGGAGGGGGACCCCCGGCCCTGCCCTCGGCGCCGCCAGCAACCGTTGAGTTCTGCGGGCTGGAGCTGCAGCACCCTGTGGTCAACGCATCGGGCACGTTTGACGCGATAGCTGCGAGGCGCGTGTACGGGGATGATCTGCTGCGGGACTTCCCGTTCTCCGCGTTCGTATCGAAGACGATCACGCTGGAGCCGCGGGCGGGAAATGAGCCGCAGCGGATCTGGGAGACGCCTGCCGGGATGATCAACTCGATCGGCCTGCCGAACAAGGGCCTGGATGGGTTCCTAGAGCAGGATCTTCCGCAGCTTGGCGAGCTTCCGGTGCCTTTGATCGTGTCAGTGATGGCCACGGGGCACGACGACTTCAAGAAGATGGTCGCGGCGCTGGATGTGCGGGGTGAGGTGGCGGCGTTTGAGTTGAACGTGTCCTGTCCCAACGTCCATTCTGGCCTGATCGTCGGCGAGCAGCCGGAGGAGACCGTTGCGCTGCTGGGGGTACTGCGTCCGCTGACTCAGAAGCCGCTGATCGTGAAGCTGACGCCGAACGTGGCCGATCCGGCGGCTGTTGCAGTTGCGGCGGAGGAGGGGGGAGCTGACGCTGTGTCCTTGATCAACACGATGAAGGCCAGCGCGGTCGATCCCGTCACTGGCCTGCCCGGGATCGGGGTTGGGCAGGGGGGGCTCTCCGGTCCCGCGATCCGGCCGATCGCGGTGGCGCAGGTGCGTGCCGTCGCAGCGGCGGTGGGGGTGCCGATCGTTGGCATGGGGGGGATCTCCAGCGGTGCGGACGCGGCGGAAATGCTTGCGGCCGGGGCGACCCTGGTCGCGGTGGGGACTGAGAGCTTTCGCGACCCGCGGGCCGGGAGTCGCATTGCTGCGGAGCTCTCCAAGAGGTCTGAGCGGTCGCCCTAGCCTCAACCTCAACTCAAGGTCTAGGTGAATTTCGAGAAAAAGGGGGTGGATGCCCTTGCGCGCCCGCGAGCCGCGGCTATACTCGCCGCCCACATGCCCACCTCGGTCAAGACCTCCGCCGCGGCCCCAGAGAGGTCGCTGGACCAGCGAATGGACGCGTTGAAGCGGGCGAACGACATCCGCACCGCCCGCGCCAAGCTGAAGAAGGATCTCAAGGCGAGCAAGGCGAGCATTCATGCGCTGCTGCTCGATCCGCCCGAGTACGTGATGACCGCCAAGGTCTTCGACATGCTGCTTGCCGTTCCCAAGTACGGCCGGGTGAAGACCAACCGCATTCTCAACCAGTGCCGGATCTCGCCCTCGAAGACGATCGGCGGCCTCTCGGAGCGTCAGCGCGCCGAGCTGGTCTCCCAGCTTCGCCGCTAGGTAACCGACCGCCGCTGCGGTCAGTATCTCCGGCCGTATGGCCAAAGTCTTCGTCATCACCGGTCCCAGCGGCGTCGGCAAGGGAACGCTGATCGCCAAGCTGCTGGAGCGCGTCCCCGGTTTGGAGCTGTCTGTCTCGGCGACGACCCGTGAGCCGCGAGCCGGCGAGGTTGACGGCCGCGACTACCACTTCCTCACCGCCGCGGAGTTCGACGAGCGGACCGAGCGTGAAGACTTCCTCGAGTTCGCCACCGACAGCGGCAATCGCTATGGCACCCTGCGCTCCGAGGTGCGCAAGCGCCTTGAAGCCGGTCACTCGGTGGTGCTCGAGATCGAGGTCCAGGGAGCGCGTCAGGTGCGCGCCGCGATGCGCGAGTCGATCCAGGTCTTCATCGCTCCGTCCAGCCCGTCGGTCCTGCGCGAGCGGCTCGAGTCGCGCGCGTCGGATTCGGCCGACGCGATCGACGCGCGCCTCGAGGTCGCCGAGCAGGAGCTGGCCGCTCAGGGCGAGTTCGCCTACTGCCTGGTCAACGACGATCTGGAGCGGGCCGTGGCAGGGCTGGAGCAGATCGTGCGCGCCGAGTTGGGTCTGCCGGTAGACTCCGCAGCCGAATGATCAAACCACGCGTAGACAAGCTCCTCGAGCACGCCGATTCGCACTATGCCGCGGTCGTCGTCGCGGCGAAGCGGGCGCGCCAGATAAACAGCTACTTCCACAACCTCGGCGAGGGCGGCTTCGGTGAGTACCCGCCGCCGATGGTCGAGATCCGCGGTGACCGCAACTACCTCTCGATGGCGTTGGAGGAGCTTGCCGAGGGCAAGCTCAAATACGAGTACCGCGCCTAGCGCACCCTTCTAACCAGGAGGAGACATGGCCAGAATCCTGCTCGGCGTCAGCGGTGGGATCGCCGCTTACAAGTCGCTGGAGCTTGCTCGCCTCGCCACGGTCGCCGGCCACGGCTTGCGGGTGGTGATGAGCGAGAACGCGCCACGCTTCATCGGTGCCGCGTCCTTCGAGGGCATCGTCGGCGCGCCGGTGCTCAGCTCTGAGTTCGAGCGCGATCCGCTTGGCGGTGCCTTCCCTGGCGAAGCGCGTCCCGAGCACGACCCGATCGGCCATCTCGAGATCGCCGCCCGATGCGACGCTTATCTGGTGGCGCCGGCTTCGGCCAACACGCTCGCCAAGCTGGCGGCGGGGATGGCCGACTCGATGCTGACCACCTCCTTCCTTGCCTGCTCGGCGCCGCGCCTGGTAGCCCCCGCAATGAACGACCGCATGTACGCCGACGCCGCAGTCCAGGCGAACCTCGCGACCCTGCGCGAGCGCGGCGTCGAGGTGATCGAGCCCGAGGAGGGCCGCCTCGCATCGCGCGGCGAGCACGGCAAGGGCCGGCTGCCCGACCCAGCCGAGCTGCTCGCCCGAGTCGAAGCCGTGCTGCCCGCGGGCGAGCGCCCCTGGGATGGCCTGCGCGTGCTGGTCACCGCGGGTGGCACGCGCGAGCCGATCGATCCGGTTCGCTTTCTCGGCAATCGCTCCAGCGGCCGCATGGGTCTCGCCCTGGCCGCGGCCGCAGCCCGCCGTGGTGCCGACGTGACCCTGATAGCCGCCAATGTGGCCTTGCCCGAGCCGGTTGGCGTGCGCCGCATGAACGTGGAGACCGCCGCCGAGCTCGCCGACGCGGCCCGAGCGGAGTTCGCCAAGGCCCACGTTCTGCTGATGGCCGCCGCTCCGGCGGACTTCCGGGCTGTCGAACCCGCGGCGGGCAAGCTGAAGCGTGAGGACTCCCTCGACCTCCACCTGGAGCCAACCAAGGACATCCTCGCCAGCCTCGCCGCTTCTCGGACCGACGAGCAGACCATCGTCGGCTTCGCCGCCGAACATGACAACGACGTCGACCGCGCCCGCGAGAAGTTGACCCGCAAGGGCGCCGATCTGATCGTCCTAAACGACGTCTCCAACCCCGAAATCGGCTTCGAGAGCGCCGAGAACGCCGCGACCCTGATCAGCTCCGCAGAAGAGACCGCTCTCGCTCAAGCTCCAAAGGACGTAATCGCCGAGCAGATCTTAGATCGGGTCGAGCTGCTGCGCCGGGAGGGAGGGTCCCCTCAACTGGCGGATACTCAGAGCGGCCCGCAGGGCCGCGAGTCAGGGGAGGGGACCCTCCCTCCCGGCGCCACGCACTGACCGGGCTATACTGAGCACAAGCTTTTCCGTCCCTAGCAGTATCGAGAAGTGGGCCTGGCCCACTTTTTTTTCGTCCCGAACCAGGCATGGCAGACCTCAAAGACAGCATTCAGCAGCAGCTCGTCGAGCTCGACTCCGAGCTCGACCTGGTCGCGCTCGAGCAGCCAGGCACCGAATCGCTGCGGCTTTTCATCGACCACCCGGCGGGGGTCGATCTCGCGCTTTGCGAACGCGTCACCAGGCATCTCGGCCACCTCCGTGCCGAATATGCGCTCGAGGTCTCCTCGCCGGGACCCAAATACCGTAAGGAGCAGTCGTGAGCAAAGAGATCGTCGAAGCAATCAAAGGGCTCGAGCAGGAGAAGGGCATCTCCGCCGACAAACTGATGGACGCGCTCGCCGATGCGCTGCTGTCGGCTTATAAGAAGACGCCTGGGGCGGCGAAATACGCGCGGGTTGACCTCGATCACGAGACCGGCGATTTCCGTGTCTTCGAACTGATTCTGCCGGCCGAGCTGGAGGAGAAGCTGCTGGCCGAGGCGGCCGAGGCGCAGGAAGAGGAGGAGCGCGAGATCGACCCCGAGACCGGTGAGCTGAAAGAGCCGGAGGAGCCCGAGCTCGACCCGGAGATGATCGCGCCCTACGAGGATCAGATCGAGACCCGCGACGTCACCCCCGAAGACTTTGGCCGGATCGCCGCGCAGACCGCCAAGCAGGTGATTTTGCAGCGGATCCGCGAGGCCGAACGGATGATGATGTTCGAGGAGTACCAGGATCGGGTCGGCGAGTTGATCACCGGCATCATCCAGCAGTCCGACAAGCGCTACACGCTGGTCCAGCTGCGTGAGCGGGTCGAGGCGCTCCTGCCCAAGTCCGAGCAGGTCTACAACGAGCGCTACGACCACGGCATGCGGGTCAAGGCGGTGATCACCGACGTCTCCGACTCAACCAAGGGGCCGGCGATCGTAGTCTCCCGCCGCAGCCCAGAGCTGATCAAGAGCCTCTTCGAAATGGAGGTGCCGGAGATCGCCGACAAGCTGGTCGAGATCGTCGGCGTCGCCCGCGAGCCCGGCTACCGCTCGAAGATCGCCGTCGTCTCCCACACCGACGGCGTCGATCCAGTTGGCGCCTGCGTCGGGCCGCGCGGCTCGCGCGTGCGGATGGTCGTCTCCGAGCTGCGCGGCGAGAAGATCGACATCATTCCCCACAACGACGAGCCCGCCCGCTTCGTCGCCAAGGCGCTCTCGCCGGCGCGCGTGCGCGAGGTGATCGTCGATGACCAGGAGCGCCAGGCGACCGTGATCGTCCCCGACGACCAGCTCTCGCTGGCGATCGGCCGCGACGGGCAGAACGCGCGCCTGGCGGCTCGCCTGACCGGCTGGCGGGTCGACATCAAGTCCGAGACCGAGTTCGCCTCCGAAGGGGAGGTCGAGGAGTACGAGGGCGAGGAGCAGTCCGACGGGCACTGCCTGGCGGTGCTCACCAACGGCCGCCGCTGCCCCAATGCGGCGATTGGCGACTCCTCCTACTGCGGACTGCCGACCCACCAGGCGCTGGCCCGCTTCGCCACCAACCAGATCGCCGTGCTGGCGCCGCTGGAGGAAGCAGAGGTTGCGATCCTCGCCGATCCGGCGGCCGATGGAGGACAGGTGTCGGAGATCGTGGCGAAGGCTGAAGCGGAGTTCGAGGAGCCCGTTGAGGAGGAGCCGGAGGAAGCCGAAGAGCCCGAGGTCGAGCAGGCCGAGGAGCAGGAACCGGTCGCCGAGGAGGCTGAGCAGGCTTAGTGGCTAAGAAGCGCGTCCATGAAATCGCCAAAGCTCAGGGGCTGAGCAGCAAGGAGCTGCTCGCGGCGCTGAAAAAGGCCGGGATCGAGGCTAAAGCCGCTGCTTCCAGCGTGGAGGAGGCCGACGCGCTGCGGGCGCTCGGCGACGGCAACTCCGCCACCGCCACCAAACCCAAGGCGAAAGCCGCGCCCAAAGTGGAGCCGAAAGCCGAGGCCGCGCCGGCACAGCCTGCGAAACCGGCGGCCAAATCCGCCCCGGCGGCGAAAAAACCGGCTGGGGGCGGCAAGAAACGGCGGGTCGTGATCGACTCGCAGGCCGCGCGGCGCGATCAGATGGGAGGGCCGCCTCCGCAGCGGCCGCCGCGGAGGCGCGGGGGGAGACGGCGTCGGCCGATGTTGGAGGAGCCGCCTGTCAAAACCGAGGCCCCGGCGGAGCCGGAGGCAACCAAGGTCAACTCCGGCGCCACCGTGCGCGAGGTCGCCGAGCTGCTCGGCCTGGGCAGCGCCGAGGTGATCAAGAAGCTGATGATGATGGGGGAGATGGCGACCCTCACCCAGACCCTGACCGACGAGTCGATCAAGGCGATCGCCGATGAGTACGACCGCAAGATCGAGATCGTCACCGCTGCTGAGGAGGAGCCCGAGGCGCCCGAATTCGAAGACTCCGAGGAGAGCCTCGTCGATCGGCCGCCGGTGGTGACGATCATGGGCCATGTCGACCACGGCAAGACCTCGCTGCTCGACGCGATCCGCGAGACCGAGGTCGCCGCCGGCGAGGCCGGGGGCATCACGCAGCACATCGGCGCCTACCAGGTCCACCACGACCGCAGGACGATCACCTTCCTCGACACTCCCGGTCACGCTGCCTTCACCGCGATGCGCGCCCGTGGCGCCAAGGTCACCGACATCGCCGTCGTCGTCGTCGCCGCCGACGACGGTGTGATGCCGCAGACCAAAGAGGCGATCGACCACGCTCGCGCCGCTGACGTGCCGATCCTGATCGCGGTGAACAAGATCGACAAAGAGGGCGCCCAGCCCGACCGCGTGCGCAACGAGCTCGCCGCCGATGGGCTCACCCCCGAGGACTGGGGCGGCGAGACGGTCTACTGCGATGTCTCGGCCAAGACCCACGAAGGTCTCGACAACCTGCTGGACATGATCCTGCTCGTCTCCGAGCTGGAGGAGCTGGGAGCCAACCCAGACGCGCCCGCTTCCGGCACCGTGGTCGAGTCCCAGCTCGACCCCGGTCGCGGCCCCGTGGTCACGATCCTCGTCCAGCGCGGCACGCTCGCGGTCGGCGACGCACTGGTTGCCGGCCCGCAGTGGGGGAAGGTGCGGGCGATGCAGGACTTCACCGGCGAGCGCGTTCAGCAGGCCGGCCCGGGCATGCCGGTCGAGGTGCTTGGCTTCGACGGCGTCTGCGAGGCGGGCGAGCACGTACGGGTGGTCGAGAACGACCGCCGTGCTCGCCAGCTCGCCCAGGAGCGCGGCAACCGACTCAAGACCGAGGCCCTGGCCCGTCGCCAGGCGCGCAAGGTCAGCCTCGAGGAGGTCTTCTCGCGTGCTCAGGAAGGCGAGATCAAGGAGCTCAACATCGTGCTCAAGGCCGACGTCGCCGGCTCGCTCGAGGCGCTGCAGGACGAGATCGCCAAGGTGCCCCAGGAGCAGGTTGGGATCAACGTCATCCACTCCCAGACCGGTGGCATCAACGAGTCCGACGTGATGCTCGCCTCGGCCTCCGATGCGATCGTGATCGGCTTCAACGTGCGACCGCTGGCCGACGCGCGCAAAGCCGCCGAGCGCGAGGGAGTCGACGTCCGCACCTACTCGGTCATCTACAAAATCACCGAAGACCTGCGCAACGCGATGGAGGGCATGCTGGAGGCGGTCGAGGTCGAGGAGGTCCTCGGCGAGGCCGAGATCAAACAGACCTTCAAGGCGTCCAAGGTCGGCCGCATCGCCGGTTGTGTCGTCAACGAGGGCAGGGTCACCCGCACCGCCAACGTCCGCCTGATCCGCGAGGGCACCGTCATCTGGGACGGCAAGCTCGGCTCGCTGCGCCGTTTCAAAGACAACGTGCAGGAGGTCGAGCAGGGTCAGGAGTGCGGCGTCGTGCTCGAGGGCTACGCCGACGTCAAGGAGGGCGACGTGCTCGAGTTCTTCGAGACCAAGCAGGTCGAGCAGACGCTGGAGTAGGATGACCGCTCCTCGCATGCGCCGCATCAACGAGGTGCTTCGCGAGGTGATCGGCTCCGCCATCGCCGCCGAGTTGAGCGACCCTCGGATCGGCTTCGTCACCGTGACCTCGGTCGAGACCAGCCCAGATCTGCGCAGCGCCAAGGTGCACGTCAGCGTGCTGGGCGACGAGGCCGCGCGCGAGGGGGCGCTCGACGGACTGCGCTCCTCGCACGGCGTGCTGCAGGCGAAGATCGCCGCCGAGACGCGGATGAAGCGCACCCCGACCCTGTCCTTTCATTACGACCCGACCGTCGAGCAGGGAATGAGGATCACCCAACTGCTCGAAGAAGAAGAGCAATGAGCGAGACCACCGACATCGGCGCGACCGCGATCGAGCGCGTCGCCACTGAGATCCGCAGCCGCCAGCGCTTTCTCCTCACCGCCCACGAGGGACCGGACGGCGACGCACTCGGCTCGCTGCTCGGCATGCACCACCTGCTCACCCAGCTGGGCAAGGACTCGGTGATGTTCCTCGCGGCAAAGGAGTTCCCCCTGCCGATCGAGTACCGCTTCCTGCCGTTGGAGGAGGTCTTTCACGAGGCGCCGGCCGACATGGCCGACCGCGCGGCGATCTTCCTCGACTGCGGCAACATCGATCGCATGCCGGTCGACTTCCTCGCAGCCGAGGATGTCTTCACGATCAACATCGACCACCATCACGACAACACCCTCTTCGGCGACGTCAACCTGGTCGAGGTCGACGCCTCTTGCACGGCGGAGATCGTCTATGAGCTGGCGATCCTGCTCGGAGTTCGGATCACGGCGGAGATGGCCGCTGCCCTCTACGTCGGATTGGTAACCGACACCGGCAAGTTCATGTACGAGAACACCAACGCGCGCACCCACCGCATCGCCGCCGACCTGATCGAAGCCGGGGTCGACGTCGACGAGACCTACCGCCGCCTCTACGAGCACGTGCCGATCGAGAAGCTGCGGCTGCTCTCGCGTGCGCTGGAAGGAATCCAGCATTACTGCGAGGGCTTGCTCGTGCTCGCCTACATCACGGCCGCCGACTACGAGGCAAGCGGCGCCGGCGAGGAGATGACCGAGGGAATCATCGATCACCTGCGCTCGGTGGAGGGGGCGCGCGTTGCCGCGTTGATCCGCGACCTCGGCGATCGCGGTCGGGCGGCGCGCAAGGTCAGCCTGCGCTCCAGCGATGGCGAGGTCGACGTCTCGGCAATCGCCCGCGTGCACGGCGGCGGCGGCCACAAGCGCGCTGCCGGCTTCTCCACCGACCTCGAGCTGGAGGAGCTCGTCTCCTTTCTCTGCGGCGAGGTCTCCGCCCAGCTCGGCGCCTGAGCATGGCCGGCGAGAGCGCGAGCGCGGTGCTGCTGGTCGACAAGCCAGCCGGGGTGACGTCGCACGATGTGGTCGCTCAGATTCGCCGTGAAAGAGGCTGCAAGGCCGGCCACGCCGGCACGCTCGACCCGTTCGCCACCGGCCTGCTGCTGGTCATGCTCGACGACGCGACCCGCGTGCAGCGCTTCCTCACCGGGCTGCCGAAGACCTACCGCGCGAAGGCGAAACCGGGCTGGCGCTCCAGCACGGGCGATCCCGAAGGAGAGCTTGTGATGACCGGCCGCGTGCCAAGCTCGATGGAGCTCCCCACGGGAACCATCCGCCAACGGGTGCCGATGACCTCGGCGGTGCGGTTGAGGGGCGAGCGGCTCTACCGCAAGGCACACCGCGGCGAGGTCGTGGAGACCCCCCAACGCGACGTCGAGATCTACCGGGCCGAACCGGTGGGCGCCGTGATGATGGGCGACGACTATTACTTCGAGTACGAGATCGAATGCTCGACCGGGACCTACGTCCGCACTCTGGTCGAGACGCTCGAAGACGCCTATTGCATGGAGCTGCGACGGACGGCGATCGGTCCGTTCAGGGTCGAGGAGGCGGGCGCGGAGCTGTCGCTCAGCGAGGTGGCCGAGCGTGTTCCGGGCGTCGGAGAGGCGCTGCGCTGATGGCCCAGATGGCGGTCACCAGCCTGCCCGACGCCGAGTCGCGGCCGCGCCAGGTCGCGATCGGCACCTTCGACGGCGTCCACCGCGGCCACCAGGCGGTGATCGAGGGGGCGGACACCGTGCTCACCTTCGACCCGCACCCGCTTTCGGTGATCCACCCCTCGGCGCTGCCGAAACTGATCATGCCCTTCGCCGTCAAGCGCGACGTTATCGCCGGCCTCGGCGTGCGCGAGCTCGTCGTCATTCCCTTCGACGCCGAGTTCGCCAAGCTCAGCGCCGAGGACTTCATCGAGCGGGTGCTGGTCGAGCGGCTTGCCGCCGAGCGGGTCTCGGTGGGGGAGAACTTCCGCTTCGGCGCCAAAGCCAAGGGCGACCCCGCGATGCTCGCCGCCCGGTCGGAGTTCGAGACCAGGGTCGTGCCGCTGGTCGAGGTCGACGGGGAGACCGTCTCTTCGACCCGCATCCGGGCATTGATCGCTGCCGGCGACATGAAGGGCGCGCGGCACTGCCTCGGAGCGCCCTTCATGGTCGAGGGCACCGTGGTCGAGGGCGACCAGCGGGGACGTGAGCTTGGCTTCCCCACCGCGAACATCGTTCCCGACGATCGCCTCGCCTATCCCGGTCACGGGGTCTTCGCCGCCTTCGCCGACGGCGTTCCCGCCGCGGTCAACGTTGGCGTCAGGCCGACCTTCGACAGCGGCCGCGGTGTGCTGATCGAGACCTACCTGATCGACCGTGAGGAAGATCTCTATGGGCGCACTCTGCGCGTCGCATTCGTCGAGCGGCTGCGTGGCGAGAAGCGCTTTGCCGGTGTCGAGGAGCTGATTGCCCAGATGCGGATCGACGTCGAGAACGCGAAGCGGGTCTGTGCTAGCTTCACCGGCGCATCATGAGCCTCGCCAAGGAGAAGAAGACCGAGCTGATCGGCAAATACGGCCGCGCCGACGGCGATACCGGCTCGGCCGAGGTTCAGATCGCCCTGCTCACCGAGCGGGTCAACGAGCTCACCGAGCACCTGCGCGGCCACGCGAAGGACCATCACTCCCGTCGCGGCCTGCTGATGCTGGTCGGCAAGCGCCGGCGCATGCTGCGCTATCTGGAGCGCACCGACCTCGAGCGCTACCGCTCGCTCGTCACCGAGCTTGGCCTGCGGCGATGATTGCCGCGGGGGAGCCCGCACCCGACTTCACCCTTCGCGACCAGGACGGCGAGAAGGTCTCGCTGACCGACTACCGGGGGCGCAAGCTGCTGCTCGTCTTCTATCCGCTGGACTTCAGCCCGGTCTGCTCCGACCAGCTCTCGATCTACCAGGAGGTCAAGCCCCAGATCGCCGAAAAGGGAGTCGAGCTGGTCGGGATCAGCGTCGACCACGGCTTCGCCCACAAGGCCTTTCAGGAGAAGCTCGGCATCGACACGCCGCTGCTCGCCGACTTCGAGCCCAAGGGCGAGGTCGCGCGTGCCTACGGCGCCTACATCGAGAAGGCCGGCCACGCCAACCGCTCGCTCGTCCTGATCGACGAGGAGGGCACGGTCGAGTGGGTGCACGAGTCGCCGACCCCGCTGGAGATCCCCGGCGCAAACGTGATCTTCGACGCGCTGGCGTCGGTCGAGGCCTGACCGGCGATCTGACCAGCGCCGCCGTCCCGCCGCCTGGCGAGGGCGACCACGTGTGCGGCGAAGGGGAGCTGCTGATCGTCTACGCCGATCTCGCCTGTCCGCACTGCGCCGCGGCCTGGCTCGAGATCTGCGCACGCCCCGCGCGGCTCGCCTTCCGCCACTTCCCCGTCGCCAGCAAGCACCCCCGTTCTCCTGCGCTCCACGCGGCGGCAGAGGCCGCTGGACTGCAGGGGAGGTTTTTCGAGATGGTCGACTCTCTCTATGCCGACCGCGGTCGCGTCGACGATCCTCACCTCTGGGAGCGCGTCGAGGCTCTGGGCCTTGACCTGGAGCGCTTCGAGGTCGACCGCCGATCGGAGACCGTAAAGGCCCGCGTACGGCGTGATTTCGAGTCAGGCATACGCGGTGGTGTCACTGGCACGCCGGCCCTGTACTCTCCCGGGTGACAGAGAACGAGAGTTCTGAATGCAAATGGCCGCCATCCGGGTGGCCGGAGGTAGGACAACTAAATGAGCATGTTTGAAGTCAGCCGCGTTTCGGCGGAGGTCGGCGAGGATCAGATCTCATTCGAGACCGGCAAGCTGGCCAGGCAGGCGAGCGGCGCCGTCGTCGTTCAGTCCGGGGACACGATGGTCCTCTGCACCGCGACGATGGGCAACCTGCGCGATGTGGATTTCCTGCCGCTCACCGTCGACGTCGAGGAGCGGATGTACGCCGCGGGCAAGATCCCCGGATCGTTCTTCCGTCGCGAGGGCCGTTCGGGCGAGAAGGCGACGCTGACCGCGCGCATGATCGACCGACCAATTCGCCCGCTCTTCCCCAAGGGCTGGCATTACGAGACCCAGCTGGTCGCAACCCCACTTTCGGTGGACCACGTCCATCCCTACGACATCCTCGCCATGAACGGCGCCTCCGCCGCTCTGGCGATCTCGCCGGTTCCCGTCGCCGCCCATGTAGGCGCCGTGCGGATCGGCAAATTGGAGGGCGACTTCGTCGTCAACCCGCCGGAGGAGACGCTCGAGGAGCTGGAGATGGACCTGATCGTCGCCGGCACCGACGAGGCGATCCTCATGGTCGAGGCCGGTGCCAACGGCGTCAGCGAGGCTGAGATCCTCGACGCGCTCGACATCGCCCACTCGGAGATCAAGAAGCTCTGTGCGGCGATGCAGGAGCTGGCCGACAAGGCCGGCAGGGAGAAGATCGAGCTCGAGGCCGAGGAGGTCGACGGCGGCCTGCTGGAGGAAATCCGCTCCTCGCACGGGACCCAGATCGACGAGGCGACCTCGATCCAGGGCAAGCTCGAGCGCCAGGACGCCTGCGCTGCCGTCAAGGAGGCGGTGGTCGAGAAGTACGCTGCCGCCGGCGAGGACGGCGAGGTCGATGCCGAGCGCAAGGCCGAGGTCTCGAGCGCTTACTCGAAGATCGAGAAGGAAGTGATCCGCAAGCGGATCGCGGTTGACAAGAAGCGTCCCGACGGGCGCGCCCAGGATGAGATCCGACCGATCGAGTGCGAGGTCGACATCTCCCCGCGCGTGCACGGCTCGGCTCTCTTCACCCGCGGCGAGACCCAGATTCTCTCCAATGTCGCGCTTGGCACGACGCGGATGGACATGCGCCTCGACACGCTCGGGCTGCAGACGACCAAACGCTTCTGGCACCACTACAACTTCCCGCCCTTCTCGGTCGGCGAGGCCGGTTTCATGCGCGGCCCGAAGCGGCGTGACATCGGCCACGGCGCACTCGCCGAGCGGGCGCTGGCGCCGTCGATCCCCGACGAAGAGAGCTTCCCATACGTCGTCCGGGTGGTCTCGGAGACGCTGGAGTCCAACGGCTCCTCCTCGATGGGTTCGGTCTGCGCCTCCTCGATGGCGCTGCAGGCGGCCGGCGTGCCGGTCTCGGCACCGGTCGCGGGCGTCGCCATGGGCTTGATCAAAGAGGGAGATGACTACATCGTCCTCACCGACATCGCCGGCGTCGAGGACCACCTCGGCGACATGGACTTCAAGGTCGCCGGCACCGCCGACGGGATCACCGCCCTGCAGATGGACATCAAGATCACCGGCGTCACCTTCGACATCCTGCGCGATGCTCTCGCCCAGGCCAACGAGGGTCGTCAGTTCATCCTCGGCAAGATGGCGGAGGCGATCGATGGCCCGCGCGAGATGCTCTCCCAGCATGCGCCGCGGATCGAAGCGATCAAGATCGACCCGGAGAAGATCGGCGCCGTGATCGGCAAAGGCGGCGAAACGATCCGCGCCCTCTGCGAGGAGTTCGAAGCGGAGATCGACGTCGAGGACGACGGCACGATCCGGATCTACGCACCGACCGGCGAACTCGTCGAAGCCTGCGTGGCGCGGATCGAGTCGATGACCAAGGAGGCCGAGGTCGGCGACCGATACAACGCCGCCAAGGTTGTCAAGACGACGACCTTCGGCGCCTTCGTCGAGCTGGTCAAGGGCACTGACGGCCTGTTGCACATCTCCAATGTCAAGCCGGGGGAGAGGGTCGACTCGGTCGACGACGTGCTCAACTCCGGTGACGTGATCGACGTCACCGTGGTCGAGGTCGACCGCGAGCGCGGCCGCATCGGCCTGCGCCTCTCCGACGACCCGTCGGTGGCGGGCAAATCGCCGGAGGAGCTGGCGGCGGTCGGCTCCGGCGATGGCGGCCCGCGGCGCAACGGCGGCGACGGCGACCGTGGCGGTCGCGGCGGCGGCGGCGGTCGCAGGCGCGAGCGCGAGCGACGCAGCTAGCCCTTGGCAGCCGCACAGCTAAGCGAGCTCGACTCGGGCGTACGGGTCGTGACCGAGGAGGTTCCCTCGGTGCGATCTGTGGCGCTCGGGCTCTGGGTTCGCACCGGCTCGCGTAACGAGACGCCGGCCCAGGCCGGCGTCTCGCATTTCCTCGAGCACCTCCTGTTCAAGGGCACGGCGCGCTACTCGGCGATCGAGATCTCCGAGCTCTTCGACGGTCTCGGCGCCTCGATCAACGCGGCGACGGGCAAGGAGACGACGCACCTGCACGCGCGCTTTCTCGACGAGCACACCGACGAGGTCTTCGACCTGCTGGCGGAGATGCTTCTCGCCCCGACCTATCCGGAAATCGACTCCGAGCGCGAGGTCGTGCTGGAGGAGATCGCGATGTACGAGGACGAGCCGCAGGATCGCGTCCATGACATCCTCGCCGGCGCGGTCTTCGGCGAGCACCCGCTGGGGCGCCGGGTCCTGGGTGAGGCCGAGGTGATCTCCTCGATCCCGGTTGCGGACATCGAGGCCTATCGCCGGGCTCGCTACACCGGCGCGCACGTCGTCGTCGGCGCCGCCGGCCATCTCGACCACGAGCGGATCGTCGCCCTGGCCGAGCGCCTGATCTCGCCGCCGAGCGACGAGAACGGCGCCCAGCCGCTGCCCACCGACGGCGCCGCGCGGCTGCGCTTCTACCCCAAGGACACCGAGCAGTACCACATCTGCTTCGGCGCCACCGGCATCGTCCGCGATGACGAGCGCCGCTACGGCCTCGCCGTGCTCGACTCGATCTTCGGCGGCTCGACCTCCTCGCGACTCTTCCGCGAGGTGCGCGAGAAGCGCGGCCTCGCCTACTCGGTCGGCTCCTACAACGAGCAGTACACCGACTCCGGCATGGTCGCGACCTACGTCGGCACCCGCGAGGACAACGTCGAGGAGGCCTGCGCCGTGATCGGCGCCGAGCTCGAGCGGCTGCGCTCCGAGCCGGTTTCCGCCGAGGAGCTGACGCGGGCGAAGGAGAGCGTCAAGGGCCGCCTCGTCCTCTCCGCGGAGTCGACCGCGGCGCGGATGTCGCGGATCTCACGCGCGACCCTGTTCGGCCTGCCGATCGAAAGTCTCGACTCGATGCTGGCTAGAGTCGACGCGGTGACGGTCGAGGAGCTGAGCGAGCTTGCCGCCGGGCTGTACGGCGCCGAGCGCCTTTCGGCCGCCTGCGTCGGTCGCGACGAGGATTGTTTCCGCAAAGCGCTGGCGCCGGTCAGCGTGGGCCTGGTCGCGGCATGATCCGAGTGGGCGTCTCGGGCGCAGCGGGGAAAATGGGCAGCACCGTCTGCGCTGCGGTCGAGGGCGCCGAGGGCATGGAGCTGGTCGCCAAGGCCGACCCGGCGCTGGGGATCGAGCTGGCCGATCTGCTCGATGCGGTTGAGGTCGTCGTCGAGTTCAGCACGCCGGATACCGCGCTCGACAACGCCAAGGCATGTCTGGACGCCGGTGTCCATGTTGTCGTCGGCACCACCGGCTTCGACCTCGAGGCGCTGCGCGAAGCAGCCGCCAGCAGCCAGGCCAACTGCTTCGTCGCGCCCAACTTCGCGATCGGTGCGGTGCTGCTGATGGAGGCATCCCAGCTGATCGCCAAGCACATGCCCGAGTGCGAGATCGTCGAGCTGCATCACGATCGCAAGCTCGACGCACCATCGGGCACGGCGAAGCGCACGGCGGATCTGATCGCCGCGGCTGGCGGCAACGTGCACGAGCCGATCCACTCGGTTCGCCTGCCGGGTTTGGTCGCCCACCAGGAAGTGATCTTCGGCGGTGAGGGACAGACGCTCTCCCTGCGTCACGACTCGATCGACCGGGCCTCCTTCATGCCCGGCGTCATCCTCGCCGTGCGCCGGGTCGCCGCGCTGCCGGAGCGCTTCACCGTCGGGCTCGAGAAGCTGCTGTAGGTTCATGGCCGTGAACGACGAGCTGTCACGTCTGGATGCGACCGCTCAGGCGGAGCTGGTCAGCAGCGGGGAGCTGAGCGCCGCCGAGCTGGTCGAAGCGGCGATCGGCCGCATCGAAGCGACCGACGGCGAGATCAACGCCGTGATCCATCAGCTCTTCGAGGAGGGCTTGGAGGCGGCCCGCGGCGAGCTCCCCGACGGGCCGTTCAAGGGCGTCCCCTTCCTGCTCAAGGACCTCGGCGCCGCCTTTGCCGGCCAGCCGCTTCACCTTGGCATGAGCTATTTGAAGGAACGCGATTTCCGGGCTCCGGTCGACACCTTCCTGGCGCAGCGTTTCCGGGCCGCGGGATTGATCACGATCGGCAAGACCAACTGCCCGGAGCTGGGCATTCTGCCGACCACGGAGCCGCGCGCCCACGGCCCGACGCGCAATCCCTGGAATACCGATCGCACCGCGGGTGGGTCCAGTGGCGGCTCGGCGGCCGCGGTCGCCGCCGGCATGGTGCCGATGGCTCACGCCAACGACGGCGGCGGCTCGATTCGCATACCGGCAGCCAATTGCGGCCTGGTCGGACTCAAGCCGAGTCGCCAGCGCACCAGCGAGGGGCCGCTGGCGGGGGACTTCATGTCGGGCCTCACCGCCGAGTTATGCGTTTCCCGCTCGGTCCGAGACACCGCAGCGCTGCTCGAGGCCGTGCACGGCCCGGCGCCTGGCGACCCTTACGTCGCGCCGCCACCGCTTCGTCCCTACACCGAGGAGGTCGGCGCCGACCCGGGCAAGCTGCGGATCGCGCTGTGGACCGAGACGGTGATCGAGCAGGACGCCGACCCGGAGGTCATCGCCGCCGCCCGCGGCGCGGCGAAGATCCTGGAGGGGCTCGGTCACACGGTCGAGGAGCCGGACATGAGCGCCCTGCAGAGCATCCCGATCATCGAGCCCTTTCTCGTGCGCTGGGCGGCCGGACAGGCCCAGGCGCTCGATCAGCTCGGCATGGTCGGCGGACAGCCGATCGGGCCCGAGGACGTCGAGCCGCTGACCTGGGCGCTGGCCGAGATCGGGCGGAGCCGCAGCGCCGGTGAGTACCTGGCGGCTGTCGGGCAGCATCAGGTGATGAGCCGCATGTTCGCCGCGATCCACGAGTCCGGCTTCGACCTGCTGCTCAGCCCCACCCTGGGCGAGCCCCCGCCGCCGCTCGGAACCTTCGACGACTCCGGTCCCGACCCGATGGACGCCTTCGAGCGCGCCTTCCTCGACGGCTGCTTCACCGCAGCCTTCAACGCCACCGGCCAGCCGGCGATCTCGCTGCCCCTGCACTGGAGCGAGGACGGCCTGCCGATCGGCGTCCAGCTGGTCGCCCCGCTCGGCGGCGAGGACGTCCTGCTGCGCGCCGCCTCGCAGCTCGAGGAAGCTGCGCCGTGGTCTGAGCGAACCGCGCCGGCCTTCGCCGTATGACCGCCCGATACCCTGCTGGCGATGAGTGAGATCAGCGGTGTCATAACGGCGATGGCGACCCCCTTCGAGGAGGGCGGGGCGGTTGACGAGCCGGCAGCCCGGTGGCTCGCCGCTCACCTGATCGAGCACGGCTCCCACGGCGTGGTCGTCGCCGGCTCGACCGGCGAGGCGGCGACGCTCAACGACGAGGAGCACATCTCGCTGCTGCGGGCGGTCGTCGAGGAGATCGGCGATCGGGCCAGCGTGTACTGCGGCACCGGCACCAACGACACCCGCCACTCGATCGAGTTGACCAAGGCAGCCGCCGATGCCGGCGCCAAGGCAGCGCTGATCGTCACTCCCTACTACAACAAGCCGAACAGGGCTGGCCTGAGAGCTCATTTCGAGGCGATCGCCGAGGCGGTTCCGCAGCTCCCCCTGATCGCCTACAACATCCCCTCCAGGGTGGTGGTCAACGTACCGCCGGCCGATCTCGCCGAGCTGGCCGAGATCGCCAGCGTCGTCGCGGTCAAGCAGGCCAATAACGACGACCTCGGTCCGATCGAGGGACTCGGCGTGCTCGCCGGCAACGACGACGTCTTCCTGCGCACGCTCGAGCTCAGGCTCGCGGGCGGCATCCTCGTTGCCTCTCACCTGGTTGGCGACCAGATGCGCGCGATGTGGGATGCGGCCCAGGCCGGCGATCTGAACCGCGCCGGCGAAATCGACGCCAGCCTGCGACCGCTCTACGAGGCACTCGCCGTGACCACGAATCCGATGCCGCTCAAGGCGGCGCTGGAGACCGCCGGGCTGATTCCCACGGGAACCCTGCGCCTGCCGATGGTCCCGGTAGACGCCGGTCAGCAGCAGACGATCCGTGAGGCGCTCGACGCCGTCGGCGTTGCGGTGGCTTCCTAGTCGGTATGGCGACGAAGCTGCGTGTATTGCCCCTCGGTGGTCTGGGCGAGATCGGCAAGAACATGACCGTGGTCGAGTACGGCGGCAAGATCATCGTCGTCGACACCGGCCTGATGTTCCCGACTCCCGAGATGCTCGGCATCGATCTCGTCCTGCCCGACTTCGCCTACCTGCGTGACCGCACCGAGGACATCGAGGCGATCGTCCTCACCCACGGGCACGAGGACCACGTCGGCGCGCTGCCCTATGTCCTGCGCGAGATCGGCATGCCGCCGGTGATCTACGGCGGCCTGCTGACGATCGGCATGGTCCGATCCAAGCTCGACGAGCACAAGCTCAAGGATGCCCCCCTGGAGGAGCTGCCGGCGGGCGAGACGATCCAAGCCGGACCGTTCGAGCTCGAGCTGGTCCATCTCTCGCACTCGATCCCCGACGCGCGCGGCGTCATCCTCGGCACCGAGCTGGGCAGGGTATTGATGACCGGCGACTACAAGTTCGACCAGACCCCGGTGGACGGCCGCCCAGCCGACATCTCACGGCTTGCCCGGCTCGGCAGCGAGGGGCTGCTGCTGCTCTGCGGCGATTCGACCAACGCCGATCGGCCGGGAATCGCCCCGTCGGAGTCGAGTGTGGGGCCGGCGCTGCTGGAGACCTTCTCCGCCTGCGAGGGACGCATCATCGTCACCTCCTTTGCCTCCAACATCCACCGGGTTCAACAGGTGATCGATGCCGCGGTTGCGCTTGACCGCCGTGTCGCCCTGGTCGGCCGCTCGATGCGCAAGAACTTCAATATCGCCTCCAACCTGGGCATCGCCAACGCTCCTTCCGGTCTTTTCATCCAGCCGCGTGAGATCGAGGACTTCCCAGACGAGAAGGTGGTCGTGATCTCCACCGGCAGCCAGGGCGAGCCGCTCTCGGCGCTGCGGCGGATGGCCAACAACGACCATCGTGACGTCGAGCTGCACTCCGGCGACACCGTCGTCTTCTCCGCCACTCCGGTGCCTGGCAACGAGCGCGCCGTGAACGAAACGATCGACCGCATCTACGAGATCGGCGCCTCGGTCGTGACTGCAAAGGAGGCACCGATCCACGCCTCCGGCCACGGCTGGCAGGAGGAGCTGAAGCTGATGCTCAACCTGACCAAACCCCGCTATGTGATGCCCGTGCACGGCGACCATCAGCGGCTGCGACTGCACGCCGGGCTCGCCCACTCGGTCGGGATCGATCCGGAGAACGTCTTCCAGGGGCGCAACGGCCTGCCGCTGGAGATCGACGCGGATGGGGCGCGCTTCGGCGAGGAGGTCCATGCCGGAGTCGTCTACGTCGACGGCGTCAACATCGGTGAGCCCGACGATGTGGCCCTACGCGATCGGCGGGAGATCTCGGCCGACGGGATCTTCATCGTCGTCGCGACGATCTCGGCCGAGGACGGCAGCGTCGTCGCCGATCCCGAGGCGATCGTGCGCGGCGTCGCGCTGCCCGATGGCGAGGAGGCGCTGGTCGAGGAGCTGAAGGACGTCGCCGAGGACTGCCTCGAGGATGCCGCCGAGGCGGGGACGCGCGAGCTGCACCTGATTCAGGAAGACCTGCACGATGCGATCGCCAAGCTCGTCTACGAGAAGCTGCGCAGCCGGCCGATGATCCTGCCGGTGGTGGTTGAGGTCTGAGCGGGGCGGGGGCACAAAAAAGGCCCGCCGGTCGCGTTGGGGAGAACCGGCGGGCCCTTGTGTCTCGTCCGCTGGGGAAACTACGCGCAGGCGTTAAAGCCGGTCTAAATGCTGGTTCGCACCCTGCCGGGCCTCGGCCTTGCGCAGTGGCAGCCGGATGCGGAAGAGGGCGCCGCCGAGCTCTGATTCGCTCACCTCAGCGCCTCCTCCATGCGAGCCGGCAACTGCGCTGACGATCGCCAAACCGAGGCCGCTGCCGCCGCCGATCGCGGTATCGGCCGGCCCGTCGCCGCGGACGAAGCGCTCGAAGATCTGCTCGCGCAGCTCCGGCGGCACGCCCGGGCCGTTGTCGGCGACCTCGACCACGGCATCGCGACCCTCGCTATGCAGCCGCAGTTCGATCGTCGATCCCGGCGGGGTGTGACGGACGGCGTTATCGAGCAGGTTGAGAACCATCCGGTGCAGCTCATCGGGATTGCCGTCAACCGGCAAGGGCCGATCGTTTTCGATCCGCAGATCGCGTTCGCCGATCGTCGGCGCCACCTCGGCGGCGGCGTTGCCCGCCACCTCTGCCAGGTCGCAGCGGGTGCGGGCACCGATCCTGCCGGCGTCGGCCCGGGCGAGCAACAGCAGGTCGGCGACCAGGCGGCTCATCCGGGAGGAGGAGCGCAGGGCCGAGTCGACCATCGCTCGCTCATCCTCTTGGATTGGCTCCTCCAATGAGGCCTGCAGCAGCTCCAGGTTGGCGAGGATGCTGGTCAGCGGCGTGCGCAGCTCGTGCGAGGCGTCGGCGACGAACTCGCGCTGCCGTTTCAGCGCCGCTTCCCGCTCGGCTCGGGCGGCATCGAGTGAGCGCAGCATCTGCTCCAGCGTGCGGGCCAGCTCGCCGACCTCATCGTCGACGTGGGGCTGGGGCATGTGGCTCGAGGGGTCGCCGGTCTCGGCGATTGTTCGCGCGGTCGCCGTCAGCGAGGAGATCGGCCGCATCGCCCGGCGAGCGATCGCGACGCCGGCGAGGCTGGCAAGGAGCGTTGCGCCCAGCACGCCGGCAGCGATCAGAAGCCAGAGGCGGCCGACCGTGGAGTCGATGTGCCGCTCGTCGCGACCGTACTGAACGTAGCCGGCAATCCTGCCGGTCTGACGGCTGCGCAGGGCGACGGTGATGACGCGCATCTCACCGAGGTCGTGGACGCCGGAGACGGGTGGCCCCAGTTCAGCCGCGTTCGGGCTTTCGTCGAGTTGCTGCCCGCGTGAATCGTAGATCCGCACGGAGGCGTCGTTGGGGCTGGCGAAGTCGGCCAGTTCGGGCTCTTCGACGATCAGCGTGTTGGTGATCGTGTCGACGATCCGCACCTGCGACGCCAGGGTCGCGACCGCGCCCTTCATCTCACGGTTGAAGTCGTCGCGGATGCGCTGCGCGGCGAGGTTGCCGACGATCACCCCAAACAACAGCAGGATCGCCAGGGTCAGCCCAGCCGATACGGCGGCAAGGCGCCAACGCACCGGCCAGCTGCTCGGGCGGCGCAGCATCGCTAGGCCTTGAGCACGTAGCCGGCGCCGCGTTTGGTGTGCAGTAGCCGTGTCTCCTCACCCGCCTCGAGCTTGCGGCGCAGATTGGAGATGAAGACGTCGATCGTGTTGGTCGCCGCCATTGGGTCATAGCCCCAGACCTCGTCGAGCAGGCGCTCGCGGGAGACGACAAGGCGCTCGTTGTGCATCAGGTACTCGAGCAGCTCGAACTCTCTGTTGGTCAACTCGATCTCGCGCTCCCCCCGTCGCACCTCGCGGGTGTCGGGGTTGAGGATGAGGTCGCCGACCTGCAGCGAGGCGGAGCCACGAGGCGGGCGCCGGCGCAGCAGAGCGCGGATGCGTGCCAGCAGCTCCCCGCGCTCGAACGGCTTGACGAGATAGTCGTCGGCGCCACTGTCGAGTCCGCCGACGCGGTCCTCGGTTTCGGTCCGCGCGGTCAGCATCAGAATCGGCACGTCGCTGTCGGCGCGCAGTCGTCGGCAGACCTCGACCCCGTCCATCCGCGGCAGGCCGAGGTCGAGCACGACCAGGTCGGGTACGAATCCAACGGCGGCATCCAGAGCCTCGACCCCGTCGCCGGAGGTGCGCACCTCATAGCCCTCATTGCGCAGCGAGCGCCGCAACACGTCGGCGATCTCCTCGTCGTCCTCGACGATGAGCACCCGCCCGCCGCCCGCTTCGAGCCCGTTCGCATTCGCAAGCATCGCAACGATGTTAGCCCGGCGATGACACGTCCTCGCAGGCTTTTAGCGCGAATTTAGGCCAGCAACGCCAGCCTCAGATGATGCTGAGCCAGTCGTCAAAGCCGAGCGGAGGCGCGTCATCGGCATCCTCGATCCAAAGCAGCGAGTCAGATCATCGTTCTGGATCACGAAGAAGACCCTTAAAACCGGAACCGATTCGGCGAGTTCCTCCGTGAAGGCTTGTCGAGTTTTAGCTTGGGGGAAGGCTGAAAAGAATAGGAAATCGGGTCACGAGCCAGTCGCCACTTGAGGTGGCCGATCAGCTCATCTACGTCATCCGTCATCAACCAACCTGGATGCTCGTGTGAGTCATCGCTGACTTTCCAGGACCCCATCCGGGAAATCTTGTCGATGTATTTGTCTACGACATAACGCTGCACTTCCCAGTCCTCGAAGAGGCGCGATAAGCCAGAGGGTTCTACTCGGGGGAGGATCTTCAGCGATTCACGGTCATCTTCAATGTCCCAGGGGGCTTCGAGTCGTTGCACGCGCGCGGTGCGATCTTTGTAAAGCTTCTCTTCAAGAGAGTCCAGTGCGGACGGAAAGGGCCCAAAAGCCCTGTGAATGTAGACAGCACCCGTCAAAGGCTTGCCGGTTTCGGCATAGATCGCCAAGTCTGCGTAGAAGAGCGCCTTGGCAAGCTTCGTTCGCCCAAACTCGGGATCGTCTCTGGTCTTCCAGGCGACATAGAGCACGAGCGCCTCGAACCGCTCCCTGTTGAACTCCACGGAGAGTCCGCTGATCGGATTGCGGTTCAAGCCACCGCCGATACTAGCCACCCTGCGGTCGGAAACTGAAGATGGCCAAGCTGTCGGCGGCACAAGCCTCAATTCCCCCATGCAATCCTGCGACATTTCACGAACATGTGTTCGAACAATAGCTACTAGATAAGACAGAACATTCCGATAACCTATCTAGGCGCTGAGATCCTCAGTTGCGAAATAGATACGGATATAGCACGGAAGACGCGTCTTCTGAGGCAATTGCCATCTGCCTCGCTTGGCATGATCGGCAGCCGTGAGCTTGCCTGCCGCCGTCCATCTCCATGCCCACAGCGAGTACTCGCTGCTCGACGGCGCCTGCAAGATCGATGCGATGGCGGCACGGGCGGCGGAGCTGGGGCAGCCGGCCCTGGGCCTCACCGACCACGGCGTGATGAACGGCGCCATCGACCTCTACAAGGCCTGTCAGAAGCACGGGATCAAGCCGATCGCCGGCCTGGAGGCCTACCTCGTCGACGACGTCAAGGCGGTCAAGGAGAAGCCCAAGTACGAGCGCAACCACCTCACCCTCCTGGCCGAGAACGACACCGGTTTCGCCAACCTCGTCAGGCTCACCTCCACCGGCTTCCTCGAGGGCTTTTCACGCGGCAAGGCGAATGTCGACATGGAGCTGCTCTCCGCCCATGCCGAGGGGGTGATCGTCCTCACCGGCTGCCTGCAGTCGCGCTTCTGCCGGCGCCTGGTCGAAGAGCGCGAGGGCGATGCCCGCGCCCACCTCGACGACCTGATTCAGGCCTTCGGCCCCGAGCAGGTCTACTTCGAGGTGCAGAAGAACGGCATCGAGGAGCAGGAGAAGGCCAACCAGGGGATCGTTCGCTTCGCTCGCGAGCTGGGTCGCCCCCTGGTCGGTACGGCCGACGTCCACTACCTGCGCCGCGAGGACTTCAACAACCATGCCGCGCTGCTCTGCGTGCAGACCAAGTCGACCCTGGAGGCGCCGAAGCTGAGCTTCGACACCAACGAGTTCTTCCTCAAGAGCAACGAGGAGATGGTCGACTCCTTCGCTGAGTGGCCGGAGGCGGTGTCGACCACGCTGGAGATCGCCGAGCGCTGCCAGATCAAGATCGAGTTGGGCAAGTTGCTGCTGCCGCGTTACCCAACCCCTGACGGTTCCGAGCCGGAGGAGATGCTGCGTCGCATCGCCGAGGAGGGCTTGCGCGTCCGCTACGGCGATCCACCGCCCGCCGAGGCGATCGAGCGGCTCGAGTTCGAGCTCGGCGTGATCGAGGAGATGGGCTTCTCCTCTTACTTCCTGATCGTCTGGGACTTCATCCGCTACGCCAAGGAGAACGGCGTCGCCGTCGGCCCGGGCCGTGGCTCGGCAGCCGGCTCGATCGTCTCCTACTCGCTCAACATCACCGACCTCGACCCGCTCGCCAACGACCTGCTCTTCGAGCGCTTCCTCAACCCGGGGCGCAAATCGATGCCGGACATCGACATCGACTTCTCGGTGCGCGGGCGCGAGCGCGTGATCCGCTACGTCGGCGAGAAATACGGGCGCGAGTCGGTCGCCCAGATCGTCACCTTCGGCAAGATGGCGCCGCGCGCGGCGACCCGCGACGCCGCCCGTGTGCTCGGCTTCGACTACGGCAGCGGCGACCGGCTCGCCAAGCAGAACCCCGAGCCGATCCTCGGCCGCAACCCCTCCTTCGAGGAATGCCTGCAACCGGGGCAGGAGCTGAAACGGACCTACGACTCCGAGCCCGACGCGAAACGGATCCTCGACGTCGCCCAGGGGCTGGAGGGCATTATCCGCAACAACTCGATCCACGCCGCCGCGGTGGTGATCGCCGACCGGCCGCTGCAGGAGATCGTGCCCCTGCAGCTGGCCGAGGATCGCAGCGCCCCGGCCAACGGCAACGGGAGTGGCGGCAAGGCAGAGCGCCAGTACAAGATCGTGACCCAGTACTCGATGGGGCCAATCGAGGAGATCGGCCTGCTGAAGATGGACTTCCTCGGCCTGCGCAACCTCGACGTGATCGAGGATGCGGTCGAGATCATCCATCGCTCGCGCGGCACCGAGATCGACATGGCCGCGATCCCGATGGACGACGCGAAGACCTTCGAGATGCTCTCCCGGGGCGACGGCACCGGCGTCTTCCAGCTCGAGTCCGAGGGCATGCGCGAGGCGATGAAAAAGGTGCGGCCGAGCGAGTTCGACGACATCGTCGCCCTCGTCTCGCTCTACCGGCCCGGTGCGATGCGCTACATCCCCGACTACGCCAAGGGCAAGCGCAACCCTGAATCGGTGACCTATCCCGACGAGCGCCTGCGGCCGATCACCGAACCGACCTACGGCTGCGTCCTCTACCAGGAGCAGCTGATGGAGATCGCCAAGCGGATGGCCGGCTTCAGCCCGGCCGAGGCCGATGACCTGCGCAAGGCGATCGGCAAGAAGAAGCGCGACCTGATGGCGACGATGAAGGCGAAGTTCATGGAGGGAATGGCGGCCTCCGGCACCGCGGCAAAGGTCGCCAGCGACATGTGGTCGCTGATGGAGGCCGCCGCCGATTACTCGTTCAACAAGTCGCACGCCGCCTGCTACGCGCTGATCGCCTACCGCACCGCTTACCTCAAGGCCAACTACCCGGCCGAGTACATGGCGGCGGTGATCTCCTCGGTGATGAACACCAAGGACAAGGTGCCTTTTTTCGTCAACCGCTGCGAGGAGATGGGGATCGACGTGCTGCCGCCCGACGTCAACTCCTCCGACCACGACTTCGTCGTCTCCGAGAAGGCGATCCGCTTCGGGCTCGACGCGGTCAAGAACGTCGGCCACAGCGCGGTCGAGGCGATCCTGCGCGCCCGCGAGGACTCACCGATCGTCTCGATCTGGGACTTCTGCGAGCGGGTCGACTCGCGCGCGGTGAACAAACGGGCGATCGAATGCCTGGTCAAGTGCGGCGCCCTCGACTCGACCGGGGCGACCCGCAAGGGGATACTGGAGGCGCTGCCGGCGGCGCAGTCGGCGGGACAGAAAGCGCAGGAGGACGCGCAGCTCGGCCAGGGTTCGATCTTCGACTTCGGCGACGCCGCGACGAACGGGGGAGGGGAGGGCACCTCGAGCTCCCACCACCGGCCGCCGGTCTCGGCGGCCGAGTTCGAGCGCCGCGAGCTGCTGGCGATGGAGAAGGAGACGCTCGGCACCTACCTCTCCTCGCACCCCCTCTCCGAAGTGCGCGAGGCCCTGCGCGCCCGCGTCGACTGCAGCCTGGCCGAGCTCGCCGGCAAGCCGGACGGCGCCTGGGTGACGGTCGGGGGGATCGTCGCCGAGAGCAAGAAGATCCGCACCAAGAGCGGCAACCAGATGATGTTCGCGACGCTCGACGACGTCGAGGGCCAGGTCGAGATGCTGGTCTTCAAGGCCGATCAGGCGGAGAGCGCCGGGGTCATAGAGACCGACGCTGTGGTCCTCGTCCGCGGCCGCATCGACCACAAGGAGCGCGGCGAGACGAAGCTCGTCGTGCAGGAGGCAGAGCGCTTCGAACCCGATGTCGAGGAGATCGCCCGAGCGGGTGCGGCTGCCGCCGCGCCGCTGGAACCGGTGAAGCTGAGAGCCGCCGCCACCGTGCTAGGCAGCCCGAGCTTCTTCGAGGATCTGAAGGCGGTGCTGGAGCACCACAAGGGTGACGCGCCGGTGCACCTGGCGATCGTCGACGGCGACGGAGGCACGCGAGAGATGAGACTCGGCGACGAGTTCCGCGTGCGGCCCTCCGGCGGGCTGCGGGCCGAGTTGGATCAGGTCCTAGGCGCCGACGCTCTCGCTGCCTAGACTTCTCCTGTGCCCGCTACGCGTGCGAAGACCGGTGAGTGTCGGCAGTGTCGCTCTTTCTGCGACAAGATGGTCGAGCCACGGGGCTGCGTCGAAATGGGCTGCCGCTTCCTCTACAGCGTCGTCGATGGGCTGACCGGCACCCAGTACGTCGGCTGCATGCAGGAGGTCTTCGGCGCCAAGGTCGAGCTCGATGCAGTCCTGCAGCAGGGGGGGTTCGGCGGCGTCAAGATGACCGGCGCGGCTCTGCCGCATTGCCCTTTCTCGGTGGAGCGCGCCTACCTTGGCTCGGGGCCGGAGTACGACTGCGTCAACCGGCGCTTCTTCGATTGCAGCGATGGCGGTTCGGAGGGCTTGCGGGCATTCGATCTGCGCGATCTTGCATCGGAGTCGCCCGGGGTCTAAGGCGACACCGATCCGTGTAGGATCGCTCCATGAGCGATCCTTCAGCGGTGGCAGAGGCAGAGCAGCTCGTGGCGGAGGCGACCGGAGACGGTGCTGGAACCGATGGCCCCAAGTTCACGCTCGAGCTGAACCAAGACCAACAGGACATCCGCGACTGGGTGCATGGCTTCGCCGAGGGCGTCGTCCGGCCCGCGGCGTCGGAGTGGGACGAGCGCGAGGAGACCCCTTGGCCGGTGATCCAAGAGGCGGCCAAGATCGGCCTTTACAGCTTCGAAGCCCTCGGTCAGTTCTTCAGCGACGAGACCGGCCTGACGCTGCCGATCGCCAACGAGGAGCTCTTCTGGGGCGATGCCGGCATCGGCATGGCGATCATGGGCACCTCGCTTGCCGTCGCGGCGATCTTCGGGCAGGGGACCCCGGAGCAGATGGGCGAGTGGATCCCGCAGTGCTTCGGCGCCGCGGACGACCCCAAGGTGGCTGCTTTCTGCTCCTCGGAGCCGGACGCCGGCTCTGACGTGGCGGCGATTCGCACCACCGCCAAGTACGACGAGGCCAACGACGAATGGGTGCTGAACGGCCAGAAGGCGTGGGCGACCAACGGCGGCATCGCCGACGTCCACGTGGTGATTGCCACGGTCGACCGCGACCTGCGCTCGCGTGGCCACGCGGCCTTCGTCATCCCGCCGGGCACCAAGGGCTGCGAGCAGGGCGCCAAGGTGAAGAAGCACGGCCTGCGCGCCTCCCACACCGCCGACGTCCACCTCGACGACTGCCGTATCCCGGGCTCCTGTCTGCTCGGTGGTAAAGAGAAGCTCGACGAGCGCCTGGCTCGCGTGCGCGAGGGCAAGAGCGCCAAATCGCAGGCGGCGATGCAGACCTTCGAGGCCAGCCGACCCACCGTCGGCGCGCAGGCGATCGGCATCGCCCGCGCCGCCTACGAGTACGCGCTCGAGTACGCCAAAGAGCGGCAGCAGTTCGGCAAGGCGATCGTCGAGAACCAGGCGATCGCCTTCGCCCTCGCCGACATGAAGATGGAGATCGACGCCGCCCGCCTGCTCGTCTGGCGCGCCGCCTGGATGGGCCGCAGCGGCCAGAAGTTCGAGAACGCCGAGGGCTCGATGTCGAAGCTGAAGGCCGGCGAGGTCGCCGTCTGGGCGACCGAGCGGGCGATCCAGATCCTCGGTGGCAACGGCTACACCCGCGAGTTCCCGGTCGAGCGGATGCACCGCGACGCCAAGATCTACACGATCTTCGAGGGCACCTCCGAGATCCAGCGCCTGGTCATCTCCCGTGCCATCTCCGGTGTCCAGATCAGGTAGCTCTGAGCTGGTAGGGGCGGGCGGGCCGGTAGTCCTCTGGTCGAATTGATGTCGCGCGCGCTTTCGCGCTTCGCGACTATGTAGGAGCGCCGCATTCGCGGCGCAAAAGACAGATTGCATATCGCCGCCTTCGGCGACATTCGCCCAGAGGACTACCGGCCCGCCCTATCCATACCAAGCCCAGATACGCCGCTGACCCGCCGCCCCCAAGCTGAAAACGAGAGGGCCTGTGGCGCTGGCTCGTCTTCGGTGAGCTGGCAGGACACTCCGGCGCGGAGGTGAGCTTTGGTTGCTTTTGGACTGGGTGGATCAACTGCGGGGCTCGGTGTGAGGGACGGCAACCCCTTGTGCGGGAATGTCGCGAAGCGGCGATATGCAATCTGTCCTCGGCGCGGCGCAGCCGCGCACCAAATCAGTCGCTGAGCGCGAAGCGCGTGCGACCTAAATTCACGCACAGGGGGTTGCCGTCCCTCACGCTTTGCGACGTTTGAGCCCGGCTTTCCTCAGGCGCTTGGCGGCCGTCACTTCTTTGCGGTCGGGGCCTTTCTTGTTGGGGCCTGGGGTCTCCAAGGTGGCGGGGAGGCCCTCGAATCTTGGCTCTGAGAGGAAGGCGGCCAGGCCTTGCTTTCCCATCTCGCCCTGGCTGATGTTTGCGTGGCGGTCGCGGCAGGAGCCCAGCGGGGCGGCGGCGTCGTTGACGTGCAGGCAGCGCAGGCGGTCGAGGCCGACCTTCTCGTCGGCTTCGTCGACGATCTGGGTGAGCGAGTCCGGGTCGGTGACGTCGTAGCCCTGGACGAAGAGGTGGCAGGAGTCGAGGCAGAGGCCGAGGCGCCTGCCGCTGCCGGCCAGCTCGATCAGCTCCGCGGTCTCGTCGAAATCGCGGCCGAGCAGGCCTTTGTGACCCGCGGTCTGCTCGAGTAGGAGGGGGCAGCTATCGCTGTCCTCGAGGGCGGCGGCGATGAGCTTGGCGGCGCGCTTCATCGAGGGGCCGTGCGGCTCGCCTTTCTGCGCACCCGGGTGGAGGACGACGCCGGCGGCGCCGATCCCGTCGCCGATCCGCAGCGCGTGGGTCAGCGAAGCCAGCGACTTCTTGCGCAGCTCCCTGTCTTTGCTCGCGCAGTTGATCAGGTAGACGGCGTGGATCACGACCGCTTCGATCGGCGAGTCGTCCATCGCCGCCCTGAACGCCTTGAAATCACCGGCCCCGTATTTGGTCGGCCGCCACATCCGCGGGCTCTGGTTGAAGATCTGGATCGACTCGCAGCCGAGCTCAGTGCCCCGCTCGATAGCTTTCTCCAGGCCGCCAGCCGTAGATACGTGCGCGCCAACCAACATCTTGTCCGAAGAGTCCGCCATCCGCTTGAGGTTCGCCCCGTCGCCGACCGGTGCGTTGCACATCGGCGGCGCGAGGACGGCACTCTACAACTGGCTCGCTGCGCGCCATGACGGAGGTGCGCTGGTGCTGCGGATCGAGGACACCGACCGCGAGCGCTCGACCACGGAGAACGTCGAGCAGATACTCGATGCCCTGCGCTGGCTGGGGCTCGACTGGGACGAGGGTCCCGTCTCGCAGGCGGCGCGGGCGGAGCGGCACCGGGTGGCGCTCCAGCGTCTGCTGGAGAGCGGCGCCGCCTACCGCGACTCGGCCACCGCCAGGGACGTCGAGGCCTGGAAGGCAGAGCACGGCGCCGGCCGCGGCTACCGCGGGACGCCGGTCGATGCGGCTGACGCAGCGGTGCGGTTACGGGTGCCGGAGGAGGGAGAGACGGTGGTCGAGGACCTGATCCGGGGCCCAGTCAGCTTTCCGAACCGCAGCTACGACGACTTCGTCATCGCCCGCGGCGATGGCTCGGTTCTCTACAACTTCGCCGTCGCCGTCGACGACGCCGAGATGGGCATCACCGACGTTGTGCGTGGCGACGACCATCTCTCCAATACGCCGAAGCAGCTGCTCGTGCTCGAAGCGTTGGGCTTCAAGGCACCGCGTTACGCGCACCTGCCGCTGCTGCATGGCCCCGACGGGCGCAAGCTCTCCAAGCGTCACGGCGCCGCGTCGGTGCAGGAGCTGCGCGATGCGGGTTACCTGCCGGCGGCGGTGCGCAACTACCTGGCACTGCTCGGCTGGGGGGCCGGCGACGACGCCACCCTGATCCCGACCGATGAGCTGGTCGAGCGCTTCCGGGTCGAGGACGTCGGTAAGGCGGCGGCGATCTTCGATGAGAAGAAGCTGCGCTGGATCAACGGCCGCTACATGCGCGAGATGCCGCTCGACGAGTACATGGAGGCCGTGGCGAAGCACGTCGACCGTCCGCTGGATGAGCGACTGCGGACCGCCTGCGAAATCGTGCAGGAGAAAGCGCAGACCCTGGACGAGGTCTGGCCGCTGATCCGCTTCCTCTTCGAGCCTCCAGTCGACGACGAGAAGGCGTGGCGCAAGACGATGAAGGACGAGGCGCCAGCAGCCCTGCGGGCGTCGCGGGAAGCGCTTGCTGGGACGGGGGAGTTCGACCTGGCGGCGGTCGAGGCAGCGCTCGCGCCATTGCCCGAGCGGCTGGGGCTCAAGCCCGGCCGCGTCTACCAGCCGATCCGCGTCGCGATCACGGGCAGCACGGTCTCGCCGGGCATCTTCGAGTCGGTTGCGGCTCTCGGGCGAGATGAGTCGCTGAGGCGCATTGACGCGGCGCTCGTACGCCTCGATGCATAACAACACCTAAAAGTGGGGAGGCTGGAGCTAAACCGTGCGTCCTTCGCTGCCGATGAGGGGGGCGGAGCGAGCCAGTATGGCGTCGAGCAAGACACAGAGCAACGGGAAGGTGCGGAAAGCCGATGCGACGCGGGGCAATGCCGCTGCGGCGCCAGGCGCCCGCCTCGCAGCCGCCTTTGAAGCGGTGGAGAGATTTCCCGCGCTGATCGAGTCCCGCGCCCGGGTGATGCAGGCTGCGACGGCCGAGACGGCCCGCATCGGAGAGCTGGTCGAGGCGGTCGAGGCAGACGTCGCTCTGACCGTCGCGGTCCTCCGCTTCGCCAACCGCACCAGCGGCAGTGACAGCGTCGGCAGCGTGCCGGCCGCGCTCGAAGTGCTGAAGCCGTCCGGCGTGCTGGCGATCGCCGGAACCGCGCCGGTTTTCGATTTCTTCGAGTCAAACGGGGGCTGGGAGCTGCGACCGGAGCAATTCCGCGTTCACGCTTTGGCAACGCAGCAGGCAGCGGCACGCATCGGCCGCGAGATCGGCTGGGAGGATCGCGATGAGCTGGTGGTGGCCGCGCTTCTGCACGACATCGGTCGCCTCGTGATCTCGAAGCTTCACCCCGGTCGCCGCACCTACTTCGATGCGGCTGTGCGTACGCCGGAGCAACGCCTGCGCGAAGAACGCGACCAGCTCGGCATCGACCACGCGCTGGTCGGCGGGGTGTTGGCGCGGCGCTGGAATGTGCCACAGGGAATCGCGGTGGCAATCGAGCGTCATCACGCCGAGGATCCCGAGGGCCTCGCCGCGATCATCGCCACCGCCGACATGGTCGCCCACTATTCGCAAGGCGAGGCGGTCATGCCGGAGCGCCTGCGGGAGACGGCCAAGCGCTGCGGCCTCGGCACCGAAGGCCTGCGCGAGCTGCTCTACGAACTTCCCTACCCTCGCGAAGCCGAGCGGCGCGTCAGTGAGCCGTGCCCGCTCTCCAATCGCGAGCTCGACGTCTTGCGGCACCTCTCCGAGGGCATGGTCTACAAGCAGATCGCGGGCGAAATGCAGCTTTCGGTATCGACCATCCGCACCCACCTCCATAACGTCTACGGCAAGATCGGCGCCGTCGATCGGGCGCAGGCGGTACTGACCGCGCGCGACCGCGGCTGGATCTGAGCGGCAGAAGCGTCTAGTCGATGAGGCACTCGCGCAGCGCGATCGCAACCGCGTGGGTGCGGTTGCGGGCGCCAAGGCGGGCGAGGATGTTCTTGGTGTGCGTCTTCACCGTTTCCTCGCTGAGGCCGAGCTCTCGTGCCGCGAGGACGGTGGAGCCGCCGTCGGCGAGCAGCTGCAGGATCTCGCGCTGGCGCCGGGTGAGCTTGCCGCGACTGCCGCTGGGAGGGACGGCCGGATCGACGAAGCGCTCCTGGTCGAGTGCGGCCCAGGCTGCTCGGGTCATCTCCTCGGCGGTGGCGGTGCGTGCAACGTAGGCGCTGGCACCGGCCTGCAGCGCAGCCGATGCGAGATGGCGCTCCGGCCGCTCGCCGTGGGCGACGATGCCCATGCCGGGTGCGGTCTTACGCAGCGCCCGGATCGCCTCGTTGCCGTGCAGATGGTCCTGATCGTCGTTCGGCTCGCGTCGCAGGTCGACAATCGCGACGTCAATGCTGCCGATATCGCGGATCAGGCCGACCGCCTCTCCGCGCGTCTCGCTCTCGTGGATCTCGAATTCGTCGGCAAGCGCACCGCGCACGCCAAGCCGAACCAGCGGGTGGGCGTCAATCACAAGGCAGTGTGGGCGCTCGCTCGGGACCCACCGATCCTATAGAAAGAGCTTGTGATTTCCATCACCTCGAAGTCGCGCTACGCCGTCGTCGCGATGGCTGAGCTGGCGCGCTCCGGTGAGCGCCCGGTGCCGATCAAGGAGCTGGCTGAGCGCCGAGCGATTCCCGAGCAGTTCCTCGAGCAGCTCTTCTCGACCCTGCGTCGCGCCGGACTGCTGACCAGCCACCGCGGCATGAAAGGCGGCTACACTCTCTCCCGCCCAGCCGACGAGATCACCGTGCTCGAGGTCGTCCAGGCGCTCGACGGCAAAGTAGGTCAGGAGGCCGACGAGGCCGGCGGCATCTGGGCCGAGGGCGTCACCGCCCTGCGCAAGGTCTTCGGCCAGACCACGATCGCCGAAGTCGCCCGCCGCGAGGCCGAGGAAGCCGGCTCGGGGATGTACTTCATCTGATGAAGATCGGGGCTGAGGCTTCGGCGGTTGTCGGCAACACGCCGCTGGTGGCGCTGCGGCGGCTTGGCGAGGGGCTGCCGGGAGAGGTCTGCGCGAAGCTGGAGTACTTCAATCCCGGCGGGTCGGTCAAGGATCGGATCGGGGTGGCGATGCTCGATGCGGCTGAGCAGGAGGGTTTGATCGAGCGGGGGCGGTCGGTGATCGTCGAGCCGACCAGCGGCAACACCGGGATCGCGTTGGCGATGGTCTGTGCCGCGCGTGGCTACGAGCTGATTCTCACCCTGCCCGAGGGGATGAGCCGCGAGCGGGCGAAGCTGCTGCGCGCCTACGGCGCCGAGGTGCGGGAGACGCCGTCGCTGGGTGGCATGACCGAGGCGGTCGAGCTGGCCGAGGAGATCCGCGAGCAGCGACGCGGCTTCATGCCGCAGCAATTCTCCAACCCCGCCAATCCCGCGGTGCACCGGCGCACGACGGCGGAGGAGATCTGGCGCGATGCCGATGGCGAGGTCGGCGCCTTCGTCGCCGGCGTTGGCACGGGGGGCACGATCACCGGGGTCGGCGGATTCCTGCGTGAGCACAGCCCGGCGAGCGCTGTCGTCGCGGTTGAGCCGGCCACCTCGCCGGTCCTCTCTGGCGGCTCGCCTGGACCGCACAAGATCCAGGGAATCGGCGCTGGCTTCGTCCCCGAGGTGCTCGATCGCTCCGTGATCGACGAGACGATCTCGGTCTCCGACGAGGACGCGCTGGAGACGGCACGGCTTGCGGCGAAGCGGGAGGGGGTGCTTGCCGGGATCTCCGCCGGCGCCAACATCAAGGCCGCGCTGGAGGTCGCGGCGCGGCCGGAGATGGAGGGGAAGCGAGTTGTGACCGTGGTCTGCGACTCGGGCGAGCGCTACATGTCCCTACCCTTCTTCGCACCGTGAAGATGCTCAAGCGAGTTCTGGCCGAGATCCGCGCCGACGTCGCCGCCGCGCGCGACCGCGACCCGGCGGCACAGGGGGTCTCCTCCTTCGAGATCCTCACCGGCTGGGCTGGTGTGCAGGCGCTGCTCGCACACAGGGTCGCCTTCGCCCTGCGCGAGGCGGGGGTGCCGCTGGCACCGCGGGCGATCGCCTACCTGAGCCGTGCCGTCACCGGGGTCGAGATCCACCCGGCGGCGACGATCGGCCCTGAGTTCTTCATCGACCATGGCTCCGGCGTGGTGATCGGCGAAACCGCTGAAATAGGTTGCTGCGTGACCCTCTACCAGGGGGTGACGCTGGGCGGCACCGGCTTCCAGCGCGGCAAGCGGCATCCGACCCTGGGCGACAACGTCACCGTCGGCTCCGGCGCCAAGCTGCTCGGCCCGATCGCGGTTGGCGACGGGGCCAAGATCGGCGCCAACACGGTCGTCGTCGAGGACGTCCCGCCCTGTTCGACCGTGGTCGGCAACCCCGGCCACCCGGTCAGGGTCGAAGGTAGGCGTCCGGAGGGACCGGATGCCGACTGGATCCACCTGCCGGATCCGATCGCCGAGGCGATCAAGACGCTGTCGGAGCGGATCGCCGGGCTCGAGCAGCGGATCGCCGAGCTCGATGGCGGTGAGACCCCCGACAGCAACGGCGAGGAGCCGCGGCCGCGCACCGGGCGCTCCTCGGCAGGCGGCTGAGCCGCGCCCGGCCAGCCGCCCGGCTGACTATTCTCGGCTGACGATGCTGCAGACCGAGCCAGAGAGCGTCGCGGCGGGATCGGGCGCCCCGACCGAGCCGGGCGCGGATCGCGCCGAGCGCCTGCTCGCCGAGCTGAACGAGCCACAGCGCGAAGCCGTGCGTCACGGCGAGGGCCCGCTGCTGGTCCTCGCCGGCGCCGGCTCGGGCAAGACGCGCGTGCTCACCCACCGCATCGGCTACCTGCTGGCAACCGGCCAGGCGCGACCGGGGGAGATCCTCGCGATCACCTTCACCAACAAGGCGGCGACCGAGATGCGCGAGCGGGTCGAGTCCCTGGTCGGACGCGCGACCCGCGCGATGTGGGTGACGACGTTCCATTCGGCCTGTGCGCGGATGCTGCGCGCCGACGCCGAGCGGCTCGGCTACTCGCGCGGTTTCACCATCTACGACGAGTCGGACTCGCTGCGGATGCTCAAACGCTGCATGGAGGAGCTGCACATCGACCCCAAGCGCTACCCGCCGCGGGCGATCCGCTCGCAGATCTCCGGCGCCAAGAACCAGCTGGTCGACGCCGACGCCTACGCGCAGGCACAGGGCAGCGTCTTCGAGGAAACCACCGCCGGCGTCTACAGCCTCTACGAGAAGCGCATGCTCGCGGCCAACGCGATGGACTTCGACGATCTGCTGGTGCGCACGGTCAACGCGCTGGAGCTGTTCGAGGAGGTGCGCGAGCGCTGGCGCCGCACCTTCCGCCATGTCCTCGTCGACGAGTACCAGGACACCAACCACGCGCAGTACCGGCTGCTGCAGCTGCTCACCTCTGAGCACGGCAACCTGATGGTGGTGGGAGACGAGGATCAGTCGATCTACGGCTTCCGCCACGCCGATATCAGGAACATTCTCGACTTCGAGCGCGATTTCCCCGACGCCGACGTGGTCAAGCTCGAGCAGAACTACCGCTCGACCCAGACGATCCTCTCCGCCGCCAATGCGGTGGTCGAGAACAACCGCGAGCGGCGGTCGAAGCGGCTCTGGACCGAGCTGGCCGGTGGCGAGCCGCTGCAGCTGCGCGAGCTCTCCGACGAGCACGAGGAGGCGCGCTGGGTGGCTGGTGAGATCGAGCGCCTCGGTGAGGATGAGGGTGTCGACCGGGAAGGCGTCGCGGTTTTCTACAGGACCAACGCGATGAGCCGCGTGCTGGAGGACACGCTGGTGCGCTTCGAGCTGCCCTACCAGGTGATCGGTGGCACCAAGTTCTATGAGCGGGCGGAGATCAAGGACGCCGTCGCTTACCTCAGCCTGCTCGTCAACCCGGCCGATCAGGTCTCCTTCGCGCGGATCGTCAACTCACCGCGGCGCGGCATCGGCAACACCAGTCAGGCTCGCCTCGCCTCACACGCCAACACGACCGGCCTGCCGATCTGGGAGGTGGCCGGCCGCGCGGAGGAGGTGCCGGGGCTGGGCGCGGCGGCGATCAAGGCGGTCTCGCGCTTCTACGAGACGATGGAGGGCCTGCAGGCTCGCGCCGAGGAGGCTCCTGTGGCGGAGCTGCTGGAGGCGACCCTGCGCGAGAGCGGCTATCTCGACGCACTGGCGGCAGAGCGGACGATCGAGGCCGAGGGCCGGGCGGAGAACCTCGAGGAGCTGGTCGGGGTCGCGGCCGAGTTCGACGCCAACCACGAGCTCGAGGGAGAGGGCGAGGTCGCAGCCCTGGAGGAGTTCCTCCAGCAGATCTCCCTCTACACCGACCAGGACGGCCTGCGCGACGAGTCGGCGATCACGCTGATGACCCTGCACAACGCCAAGGGCCTGGAGTACGAGACGGTCTTCATCGTCGGCTGCGAGGACGGCGCCTTCCCTCACATGAAAGCGCTCGAAGAGGGCGGCGAGGAGGAGGAGCGGCGGCTCTGCTACGTCGGCATCACCCGTGCCCGCCGCCGCCTCTACATGACCTGGACGCGCGAACGACGACTGTTCGGCCGGGCCGAGCGCAACCTTCCCTCGCGCTTCGTCGACGAGCTGCCGGAGGAGCTGGTCGAGCGCGGCTCGAGCGCGGTTGGCGCGGTCGGCAGCTGGGAAAGTCCCACGGCGGGCCAGGCCGTGAGCGCGATCGATCCCGGCCCGGCCCTGGAGCTGCGCACCGGCGACGACGTCGTCCACGCGAGCTTCGGCGACGGTGTCGTCACTGCGGTCGAGCCCGGTGGCGTCGTTGTCGTCCGTTTCGCCGGCGACGGCTCGGAGCGCAAGTTGATGGCCGACTACGCTCCGATCCGCAGGCGGTAGCAAATGGCAGCGCGAGTCATCGACGGCAAGGGGGTCGCGGCGAAGGTGCGCGAGCGAGTGCGCCGGGAGGTCGCGGCGCTGGCGACGCCGCCCGGCCTGGCGACGATCCTCGTCGGCGAGGACCCCGCATCGGAGATCTACGTGCGAATGAAGCGCGAAGACTCTGCCGAGGTGGGGATCGAGTCCTTTCACCACGAGCCCGGCGGCGACGTCTCCCAGGAGGATCTCGCTGCGCTGATCGAAGCGCTCAACGCCGACGAGCGCGTGCACGGGATCCTCCTGCAGCTTCCCCTGCCCGACCACCTCGATCAGGACCGGCTGATTGCCCTGATCGACCCGGCCAAGGACGTCGACGGCCTCACCCCGCTCAACGCCGGCCTGCTGGCGCAGGATCGCCCCGAGGCGATCGTGCCCTGCACGCCTTCCGGCGTGATGGAGCTGCTGCGAGAGGCGAACGTCGAGCTCGAAGGCGCTCGTGCCGTCCTCGTCGGCCGTTCGATTCTCGTCGGCAAGCCGCTGGCGGCTCTGCTGCTGGCGGCAAATGCGACCGTCACCCATTGCCACTCGAGAACGCGGGATCTTGGATCGGTCTGCCGTGAGGCCGAGGTTCTGATTGCCGCCGCCGGGAGGCCCGATTTGATCACCGTGGACATGGTCCGCGAGGGTGCGACAGTGATCGACGTCGGCACCAACAAGGTCGACGGCAGGCTGGTCGGCGACGTCGACTTCGAGTCCGTCCGCGAGCGTGCCGGGGCGATCACGCCGGTGCCGGGCGGGGTCGGGCCGATGACGCGGGCGATGCTGCTCGTAAATACGTTGGCTGCCGCCCGAGGGCGGGTGTAGTGTCGCCGCAGACCCGACCCCTACTCCTCGGAGGGATGCGTAGATGGATGTAGACAAACTGAACACGGGGGAGAAGATCTCCGCCGGCTCGGCGATCCTCCTCTTCATTTTCATGTTCTTCGACTGGTTCGGCGTCAAGATCTCCGGTGTTCCAGGCTTCTCGGGAAGCGTCTCGAGCGGCGGCGGCAACGCCTGGGATGCGCTCGACGTGATCCCGATCTTTCTCATGCTGGCGATCGTCGTCGCGATTGGCGTCGCGATCGTCCGCCTCACCGACGCCGATCTCGAGCCGCCGATCTCGCTCAACGCGATCGTCGCGGCGCTTGGCGGCTTTGCGGTGCTGCTGATCCTCTACCGGATCATCTCTCCGCCCGACTTCGGCTCGTTCGGCGGCGTCTCGGTCGATGCCACGCTCAAGTTCGGCATCTTCCTCGGCCTGATCGCCGCCGCCGGGATCGCCTACGGCGGTTACGCCGCGATGCGCGAGGAAGGCGCGACCTTCGGCGACACCGCCGACCGGCTGGGCGGGGGTGGGGGCCAGCCCCCGGCGGGCGGTCCACCGCCACCGCCGCCTCCACCACCATCGCCGTCGCAGCAGCCTCCGCCGCCGCCGCCACCGACCGGGCAGTAGAGCTGTCTACGCCGCCGGGGTGGCCTCGGCCACGCCGGCGGCTACCCGCTTGGCAAAGGCGATGATCGTCATCATCGGGTTGACCCCCACCGACGTTGGGAAGAGCGAGGCATCGGCGATGTAGAGGCCGTCGGTCCCGTTGACCGCGCCCCTGACGTCGCAGACCCCCTCGCGGGGGTCGGCGGCGATGCGGGCGCTGCCCATCGGGTGGAAGGCCTCGAGGCGCAGCTCGGATGGCTTGAAGGCGGTCGCCTCGAAATCGGCCAGCTCGTGTGGGCGCAGGACCGGGACGCGGCCGATGTTCGGGTAGACCTCGACCGCACCGGCGGCGAAGTGGACCTCGGCCGCGCGGGCGATGCCATAGGTGAGCCGGCGAGCGTCCTCGTCGCTGAGCTCGTAGGTGGCGCGCAGCGAGCCGTCGCCGGCGATGCCGACCCGACCTGCCGACTCGTCGGAGAGGTGGACCCCGATCGAGCCGAGTCGGTCGACGCCGAGGATCGATTCCTGATGCTCGCGGCCCGAGCCGAGCAGCCAGGCGCCGCCGAAGGGGAGTGGCGTGAAGGTCGCCTCGAGCAGGATGCGCTTGGACTCCCACTCGTCGACGTAGTAGCTCTGCATCACGCCCTCCCAGCCACGCACCTCCTCCTCGTAGCGGCCGCCGATCCAGCAGGCGGGGTGGATGTGCAGGTTGCGCCCAACCTGATCGCCACCGAGGCCGGAGCGCAGCAGCAGCTCCGGCGTGCCGAAGGCGCCCCCGGCGACGATCGTGGCGACGCGGGCGCGGACGGCGTAGCCGTTGCAGCGCACGCCGGTCGCCCGGCCCGCCTCGATGGTCACACGTCGGGCTTCGACCCCGGTCCGCAGTCGGGCGCCGGCTGCTACGGCGCGCGGCAGATAGCTGACGTGCATGCCGCGCTTGGCGTCGATTGCGCATCCGTACGGACAGGAGCTGCACTGCACGCAACTGCCGGCGTTGCGTGAGATCGGTCCGCCGCTGGCACCGAGCGCGATCGCTCCCTCCATCGCCAGCTGACCGTTGCGGCCCATCCGCTCGGGGTCGAGCGGGGTGACGTGCAGGAACTCCTCCGCCTCGGCGAAATCGGGAGCGAGACGGTCCGCCCACTCGAGCCCGAAGCGATCGCGCCAATGCCCGAGGACCGGATCGGGAGCGCGGAAACAGGTGCCGGAGTTGATCACGGTGGTGCCGCCGACCGTGCGCGCGACCGGTACCGGGATCGGCGGGCGCCCCTCGGCGATCGTCAGACCCCCGTCGCGGTAGAGGGAGGCGATCGCGTCCAGGGGGTTCTCTGGATAGCTGTCGCGGTTGAAGCTCTCGCCTGCCTCGAGCACGATCACGTCGAGCCCTGCCTCGGCGAGAAGGGCCGCCGCCGCCGCCCCGCCGGCTCCCGAGCCGACGATGACGACGTCGCATTCCTCCTCCTTGCCGGTGGGAGTGGTGTCGCCCAGCGATCCCGTCGGCTCGGGCAGGGAGCCGTCAGCCAGACGGCAGCTCGTCTCCAGGCCGAGTCGCTCTTCGACCTGGGGGGCGATCGCGTAGCCGATCGTGGTGAAGGTCTTCGCCATCAGCAGCAGCTCGTGGTAGGGGCCGAAGCGGGAGGTCTCCATGCGACGCAGAAAGTCCTCGCGAGCCATCTGGTCGAGACGGCTGAATCGCCACGGGAAGGGCAGCCACTCGAAGGCGCGCAGGCCAAGCCTGACCCTCTTCAGCAGCCGCGGTGAGAGCGAGCGGAGGAACTCACCGACCGGCCCCGATACGTCGACGTCGCGCTCGGCCGCGGGCAGGCCGTCGAGGGCGGGAGCCATCGCCTCGCAGATCGCGCTCAGGGTGCGCTGCTCGGCGGCCGAAAGCCCCGGCGCGCGCTGTCAGCCGGGGGACGCTGAGCGGCCAATTCGACCGCTCAGCGACCAGAGCCAGAGCGCCAGGAGCGCGAGGAAGCCGTCGACCAGGAAGTTGAGCAGGTAGATGAAGACGTCCTGGTCGAAGAGGTAGAAGCCGAGCGAGCCGAGCGAGGAGGCGGTCTTGCCGGCGGCGAGCACGAGCAGCAGCGGGCGATAGCGGACGACGTCGGCCTGGGCGACCAGGCAGATGCCGGTGATCACCACCATGTAGGCGAAGGCGAGTGCCAGCCAGAGCTGCTCTTGGGTGTGCGGGGCGCGCGTGAAGCCGCCAAGCGAATCGCCCAGATCAGAGATCGTGTCGAGGACGCCGCTGGGAACGGCGATGAAGAGGATGCCCACCACGGCGAAGCTGAGCGCCAGCAGGCGCAGGCTCAGAACTACGAACGCCTCTGCTTTGGCTCCCCGCATCGTGGCGGGACTCTAACTGGCTGGCTGGCCAGGATGCATCACGCCTAGAATCCTCGCGATGATCGAGCGGGAGCAGGTGCTGCATGTCGCCAAGCTGGCTCGCCTGCGGCTGAGCGAAGCTGAGGTGGAAAAGATGGCGGGGGAGCTTTCGGGGATTCTCGAGCACGTCGATCGGATCTCTGAGCTCGAGCTGGACGATGTGGCACCCACCTCGCATGTGGTCGACCTGGAGAACGTCTTGCGGCCCGACGAGCCAAGGCCCAGCTGGCCTCGCGACGACGTCTTGGAGCAGGCGCCCGATCCGGCCGATGGGGCGTTTCGGGTTCCCTCGCCGCAGGCTGAGGCCTGATGGCGGAGCTGCTCGAGCTGAGCGTCGCGGAAGCGGCGGGGAAGATCGCGGCCGGGGAGGTCGCCCGCGGCGAGTACTTCGAAGCTTGGCGTGACGCCGCAGCCGGCGACGAGCTGAACGCCTACCTCTGGAAGGCCGAGGAGGGGGCCGCCGAAGGCGATGGGTCACTCGCGGGGATTCCCGTGGCGGTGAAGGACCTGTTCTGCACCAGGGGGATCGAGACCACGGCCGGATCGCGCATCCTCGAGGGGCACCGGCCGCTCTACACCGCGACCGCGGTTCGTCGCCTCGCCGAAGCCGGTGCGGGAGTTCTCGGCAAGACCAACATGGACGAGTTCGCGATGGGGTCCTCGAACGAGAACTCCGCTTACGGGCCGGTCCGCAACCCCCGTGACCCCAGTCGCGTGCCCGGCGGATCGTCGGGGGGCTCGGCCGCGGTCGTTGCCGGTGGTCTGGCGCCCTGCGCGATCGGGACCGACACCGGCGGCTCGATCCGCCAGCCGGCGGCGCTCTGCGGGATCGTCGGGTTGAAGCCGACCTACGGGGCGATCTCGCGCTACGGGATGATCGCCTTCGCCTCCTCGCTTGACCAGTGCGGACCACTGACTCGCAACGTCAGCGACGCCGCCCTGCTGCTCGGGGCGATGCAGGGACGCGATCCCTGCGACTCGACCTCCGTTGGGATCGAAGGCGGGGTTCAGGCGCCCAACCGGGAGGAGCTGAAGGGGCTGCGTTTCGGCGTGCCCGCCGAGCTGTCCCATGGCGCAATCGAGCCTGGGGTTCGCCGGGTCTTCGATGCGACGCTGAAGCGGATCGAGGACCTCGGTGGGGAGATAGCCGAGGTCCCCCTGCCGCATGCCGAGCACGGCATCTCCGCCTACTACGTGATCGCGCCCGCCGAGGCGTCTTCCAACCTGGCGCGCTACGACGGTGTGCGCTACGGGATGCGGGCGGAGGGCGAAGGCGATGTCGTCGATATGTACGAATCGACCCGCGCCGCCGGCTTCGGCGACGAGGTCAAGCGCCGCATCATGCTCGGCACCTACGCGCTCTCATCGGGCTACTACGAGGCCTACTACGGGCGGGCGCAGAAGGTCCGGACGAAGATCGCCGAGGACTTCACCACGGCATTCGACCGGGTCGACTTCGTCGTCACCCCGACCTCGCCCTCGGTTGCCTTCGGCCTTGGCGAGAAGACCGACGATCCGCTGGCGATGTACATGAACGACTTCTTCACCGTGCCGATGAGCCTGGCCGGAATCCCGGCGATCTCGATTCCGGCCGGCACCGCGCAGCCCGACGGAGGGGGCCCACAGCTTCCGGTCGGCTTCCAGATCGCCGCGCCGGCCTTTGCCGAGCAGCGGCTGCTCGATGCCGCCTACGCGCTGGAGCAGGCAATCGATGGCTGAGCTGGAGGCCGTGATCGGGCTGGAGATCCACGTCCAGCTATCGACCGAGACGAAGATGTTCTGCGCTTGCGCGCTCTCCTTCGGCGACGAGCCCAACATCCACACCTGCCCGGTCTGCCTCGCCCACCCGGGGGTCCTGCCGGTGCCCAACGAAGAGGCGATTCGCTACGCGCTGAAGATCGCCGCCGCACTGGAGTGCGACGTCGCCCCGCGCTCGATCTTCCACCGCAAGAACTACTTCTACCCCGATAACCCGAAGGCGTACCAGATCAGCCAGTACGACCTGCCGCTTGCGGTTGACGGCAGGCTCGGCGGGATCCGCATCCACCGTGCCCACCTCGAGGAGGATGCGGCGAAGACGATCCACCTGGGCGAGTCGGGACGCATCCACGGCTCCGGGGCCTCGCTCGTCGACTTCAACCGCGGCGGAACGCCGCTGGTCGAGATCGTCACCGAGCCCGACCTGCGCAGCGCCGAAGAAGCGGGCGCCTGGGCGCGGCTGCTGCGCACCACCGTGCGTCAGCTGGATGTCTCTGACGTCAACATGGAGGAGGGCAGCCTGCGCGTGGACGCCAACGTCTCCGTACGGCCCGTGGGCAGCGAGCCGCTGGGAACCAAGACCGAGCTGAAGAACATGAACAGCTTCCGCTTTCTCGAACGGGGGATCGAGGCGGAGCTGGCCCGGCAACGCGAGCTGATCGCGGCGGGGGAGCGGGTGGAGCAGGAGACGCTTCATTTCCATCCCGAGGACAGCAGCCTGCACCCGCTGCGCTCGAAGGAGGAGGCGCACGATTACCGCTACTTCCCCGAGCCAGACCTGGTGCCGCTGGCGCCAACCGAGGCGATGCTGCGCGCGGCGCGCGAGTCGCTGCCGGAGCTCCCCGAGGCGCGGATGCGGCGCTACCGGGACGAGTTGGATGTGGCCGAGGACACGGCGGTGGTGCTCGTGGCCGACCCCGAGACCGCTGAGTACTTCGAGCGCGCCGCGGACGCCGCGGTGGGGGTCGAGGCACGAGTCATCGCCAACTGGGTGACCGGGGAGCTGGCCGCCGCGCTGCGTCAAGAGGGCGGCGACGGCGCATCGAGCTCGAGGGTGGCGCCAGAGGCGCTGGCAGCACTCGCGACGATGGTGCAGGAGAAGAAGATCTCCCACGGCAGCGGCAAGCAGGTGCTGGCGACGCTGGTCACCGACGGCGGCGATCCGGCGGCGATCGTCGAGCGCGAGGGCCTCGCCCAGATCTCCGACAGCGGCGAGCTCGAGTCGATCGTCGCCGCGGCCGTCGAGGCCAACCCCGACGCCGCCGAGCAGATTCGCGCCGGCAACCAGAAGGCGATCGGCGCAATCGTCGGCGCCGTGATGAAGGAGACCAAGGGCCGCGCCGACGGCGGCGAGGTCAACCGCCTGATCAGGGAGAAGTTGGGGGTCTGAGGAAGGCGAGTTTGCGACAGCCAAGTGCGGTCTGAAACTTTGTGACAAGTTGTTACAAAGTGCTACGGTGGGCTCATGGCCTGGAACGTCGTCATCGCCGGGGGTGGATTCGGTGGGGCGATGGCTGCTCGGGAGCTGGAGCGGATCATGCCGCAGCAGTCGGCGCGGCTGGTGCTGGTCAACGATGTCAACTTCCTGCTCTATACGCCGTTCCTGCCCGAGGCTGCGGCGGGCACCCTGGAGCCGCGGCATGTGGTGACGCCGCTGCGCGAGATCCTTGATCGCACCTACCTGCGGCTGGGAACGATCTTCGGTCACGACCCGCAGCGGCGCACGGTTGAGCTCCGCACTCGCGACGGCGATGTTGAGCATCTGCCCTATGACCAGCTTCTGCTCGCCTTGGGCTCGGTCTCGCGGGTGCTGCCGGTTCCGGGGCTTGCCGAGCACGCGGTCGGGTTCAAGAGCCTCGCCGACGCGATCTGGCTGCGCAACCACGTTGTCGAAACCCTGGAGGCGGCCAACGCGAGCGACGACCCGGCTCGCCGCGAAGAGATGCTCACCTACGTCTTCGTCGGTGGTGGCTACGCCGGCCTCGAGGCGCTTGCCGAGCTGCAGGACTTCGCTGCCGATGCGATGGAGAGCTATCCACGGGCCCGGCTGCACGGCATGCGCTGGGTCCTGGTCGAGGCGACCGACCGGGTGCTGCCTGAGATCGATGCCGGACTCGCCGAATATGCGCTGCGACAGCTGCGTGGTCGCGGGATCGATATCCGCCTCGAGACGACGCTGGAGGAGGTGACCGCCGACTGCGCCCGTCTCTCCAGTGGCGAGACGTTGTCGACCCGCACGGTCGTCTGGACGGCCGGGGTCACGCCGCATCCAAGCCTGCGCCAGCTCGACCTGCCACTCGACGAGCGCGGTCGGGTTCCCGTCGATGAGCACCTGCGCGTGCAGGGCTCGGATTCGGTTTGGGCAATCGGTGATTGCGCTGCGGCGCCCGACCCGCGCGGTGGCCTCTGTCCGCCGACCGCCCAACACGCGGTGCGTCAGGGGCCGGTGGCGGCGCGCAACATCGCCGCCGAGCTTGGTGTGGGCCGAGCTCGACCGTTCGAGTACCGCGGCAACGCCTCCTTCGTCAATCTCGGTCGCTACAAAGCGGTGGGCAGGGTTGGCGGGCGCAAGTTCAAGGGTTTCCCGGCCTGGTGGATGGCGCGGACCTACCACATGAGCCAGATTCCGGGCATCGCCCGCAAGGTTCGCGCGGTGATCGACTGGACCGCCAGTCTGCCCTTTCGCCGCGACCTCGCCGAGGTTGGCTCGATCGGACATCCGAGTCGCCTGGGCGCGACAATGCAGCCGTGGGATTCGAGTACCTCCTCATCGCCTTCTGCTTCGGACTAGCCACCGGGATCATCGGCCGCGCCAAGGGCAGCTCGTTCTGGCTCTGGCTGCTTATCGGCACCGTGCTGCCTCTGCTCGGCCTGATCGCCGTCATCCTCTATCGCCGCGAGAAGGACGAACCCGAACGCCAGTGCCCGAACTGCGGCAAGGCGGTCAAGCTCTACGTCCAGGTCTGCCCGCGCTGCGGCATCGACCTGTACCTGCCCGACCCCGCAGCCGTCCGACACCCTGGCTTGCAATAGGCCCCACCGACAAGGGGTAAAGGTTGGGCGCAAATTTGACGAGGAGACCGTGTGCGTCCGATCGTGCGGTTCGTTCTGCTGGCGGTGGTGTTCTTGCTCTGCTGGGTGACGAGCGCAGCCGCTGCGCGGTTGCACCTGATCGGTAACTTCGACCAGCCGATCTTCGTCACCTCCGATCCGGCTAATCCAGACAGCCTGTACATCGTCGAGCGCGATGGAAGGGTGGTGCGTTTCGAGAACGGCACCGCCAGCGTCTTTGCCGACCTCACCGGCCTGGTCGCCTGCTGCGAAGGCGAGCGTGGCCTGCTCTCCATCGCGCTGGCCCCAGACTTCGAGACGTCCGCTCGATTCTTCGCCGCCTACACCGGCAAACCAGATGCGGGTGGCGCAGAAGGTGACGTCCATGTCGATGCCTTTGCCGCCGGCGGTGGCGGTCTCGTCCGCGAACCGCTTTTCTCGATTGAACACTCGGCCCACGCCAACCACAACGGCGGCCAGCTCGAGTTTGGACCGGACGGCTATCTGTATGCCTCGGTCGGCGATGGCGGCGGTGGGGGCGATCCGTTCGAAAGCGGTCAGGATCCCAGCAGCCGGCTCGGCAAGATCCTGCGGGTGGAACCACGCGCCGGAGCCGAACCAGGGATCTGGAGCTACGGGCTGCGAAATCCGTGGCGCTTCTCCTTCGACCGAGCGAGCGGCGCGATGGTGGTTGCAGACGTCGGCCAGGGCGCACGTGAGGAGGTCGACGTCGCGGCAAGCCCGGGCCCTGGCCTGGTCGGAGGGCAGGGCATCAATTACGGCTGGAATTGTCGCGAGGGCTTCATTGCCTATTCCGAACCCGGGGCAAGTTGCAGCGGGGCAACGGGCTTCACCGATCCCGTCTTCGACTATCCACATGCGGATCCGGAAAACGGCAGCGCCCACGGCTGTGCGATTACGGGTGGCTATGTCGTTCGCGACCCCAGCGTCACCGACCTCTACGGCCGCTACGTCTACGCGGACTTCTGCGTCGGCGCAATCCGCTCGATGCTGCTGCCAGGTGTCGCCGGCGGGCTTGCGAGTGGGGATCGGTACGAGGGCCTCGACGTTTCGGGTCCGACCTCGTTCGGCGAGGATTCCTGCGGGCGGGTCTATGTCGCCTCGAGCAACGGCGGTGTGTATCGCTTCGAAGGGGAAACGCCAGCGGTCTGCTTCCCGCCGCAATCCGCTGTCCAAGCGGCAGTCGCGTCCGCGAAGCGCAAGCACCTCCGGGTGCTCTTGGGAATTCGGCGAAATCGCTTGGAGCGGCGACTGAAGCTTGCCTTCACCGTGCGTGTCCTGCCCTGCGCGGGCGAGGCAGGCACCCGCGTTCAGTTGAAACGCGGGGGACGGCGTGTGGCGGCAAAACGCATCAATCAGCGCTGCGCGGCGCATTTCCGACTGCGGATCACGCACAGGTCGACCTTCCGGGCCGTACTGCCGGAGGCTGGTTATCGCAGCCAGGCGCGGACGATCGCGTTGGCGAAGCCGAGGCCGTAGCGAACCACCGCCGGCTTCTTCGAGTGGCCGTGGAGGCGCTTGGCGACGGTCACCGGCACCTCCCTGGCAGGGACGCCGCGCTTGATTGCCTCGATCATGAACTCGGAAGTGTGGAACTGCTCCTGGCGCAGGACCAGTTGGGGGAGGACGGTCGTGCGCACCGCCCGGTAGCCGTTGGAGCAATCGCTGACCCTGGTGCGGGTGATGAAGGAGACGAGCCGGTTGAAGAAGACGATACCGAGCTCACGGGCGAAGTGGTTCTGATCGGCCTCGCCGAGCACGCGCGAGCCGTGGGCGACGTCGACTTCTCCGTCGAGCACCGGCTTGACCAGGCGCTCCATCTCGGCTGGCAGGTGCTGTCCGTCGGCATCGAGGGTGACCACGATCAACGCACCGGAATCGACCATCAGGCGATAGCCCGTGCGCAGTGCAGCGCCACCGCCGCGGTTGATCACGTGACGGGCGACGATCGCGCCGTGCTCGGCGGCGACGTCGCCGCTGCCGTCGCGCGAACCGTCGTCTACCACCAGCACCTCGGTCGCCACGCCGCAGACTTCGCTCGGCATCAGATCGAGCACCTGGCCGATGTTTTCGGCCTCGTTGTAGGCGGGAACGAGGATCGCCACCTTGTCGCGGAAGCGCTCGGGCAGCTTCGCCTGGCGGAACTCCTCCCAGGCGAGCCCCTCGAGCACGGCCGAGAGCTGGCGCGAGTTGCGCGCCGCCTGCGAGAGCGCCCGCAGGATCAGCCCGAAGAGAACGAAGATCGAGAACACCGCGAGACCGAGGATGCGACCGCCGTTGCCCTTCTCGAAGGAGAAGGTGGAGAGCAACTTGTCGGTCAGCTCGGTGCCGGAGACGATCGCCAGGCCAAGCCCGACCGCGAGCAGGATCAGCACGTCGACGTTGCGCAGCGCGCGGCGACGCAGGATCGCGTAGAGCACGATCGCCGCTGCGACCACGAGGCCGGCGGCGCGCAGCGCCGTCAGCTCGGCTGGGAAGATGCCTGCCTGGGGGACCATGAACCGCTGGAGAATATGGCCGCACCGGCCCGTGCCAGGGCCACGCCGGCAAGCGGAAAGATCAGCGTCATCAGGATCTCGTTACGGCGCGGGGCGGCCAGGGAGACCGCGCCGACCCCGGTGACGAGGACGATCGGGGTCGCCATTGCGACCATCTCCCACCAGCGACGGCGCATGGCAAGCAGGCCAAGGCCGGCCAGGCCGAGCAATACGAGGAGCACCTGCAGGACCCGGCCGGCCGTCGATTCCATTGCTTCACCGATTCCCGCGCTCCACATCCGCCAGACCTTGCGCACCGTCATCGCCAGGTATCCGGCTGGGTCTTCGCCAAAGAACTTGGAAAAGTTCTGCTTGCCGATCTTGCCCAGAGCCGAGTCGCGCGGCAGGTCCGGATAGCGAGCGGCGACACGGTCGAAGAGCGGCGTCGGGTCGATCCGTTCGAGCGCCTCGGAGTGCGGAGGAAGGTCGCGGTCCTGGTAGCGCCTGGCAAGGCGCGCCTTGACCCGTTGGTATTCGCCGTCGGCGGGCAGGAAGGTGCCGACGTAGAGCGCCTTGCCACCACCGGTCGAGATCGGCACGGTGCGATCGAGCACGACTTGATTGTGGATCGTCCAGGGGACGATCGCGGCAAGCATTGCGGCGGCAAACAGCGCCGCGGCAGCGAGCCCGGGTCGCCAGCCGCGCTCGGTTGCGACTCGAATCGCGGCCAGCGCGATGAAGGCGATCGCCACCGGCAGGTAGTCGGGGCGGATCAGGGCGGTTAGGCCGAACAAGAGGCCAGGGACCAACCATTTCGGGCCGCGGGTCCACGCGCGAGCGTTGCCTAAATCCGCCGCCCAGAGGAAGGCGAGGACAGCTGCGGGGAGCGTGAAGATGGCCGGGGGCTCGCTGTAGAGGGCCCCGGTTGAGTGGATGAAGGGGGGGTAGATGGCTACGCCCAGGGCGGCGATCAGGCCGGCTGGGCGGCAGTTGAGGCGGCGGCCCAGGAGGTAGGCGACGACGATCGCCGCCAGGCCGAGCAGCAACTCGATGATTCGGGCGGTGCCTTCGCGGGCGCCGCCGGTTGCGTAGAACGAAGCTGCATAGAGCAGCGGGGCGCCGGGGGACCAGTCGCTGGCGTCGCGGAAGCCTGGGCTGCCGTAGCTCCCTTCCTCATAGAGGGACTTGGAGAGTGCGTAATAGGCGTGGGCGTCGTCGCCGGGGGTGCCCAGCGGCTCGACCACGCGGTAGGCGCGCAGGCCGAAGCCGACGACGAGGATCGCCGCGAGCAGGATCAAGGTCCACTTGCCGTGCCGCTCGCGGAGCGAGCGCGCCCAGCGCTTCAGCCTTGCCATCGTCGCGCCAGGCTATCCCGGCACGCAGTCGCTCCCACCCCGGCCAGCGCTGCCACCAACGGGATCGTCACCAGGGCCCGCCGCGGCGAAGCGACGAGCAGCAGCCCGATCGCCGTCGCGGCAAGCAGGATCGTCGCCAGCAGCAGCGCCTCCCAGCGCCGTTGGAAGGCGAGCACGGCCAGCCCGAGGAGGCCGAGGGCCAGCAGCACCCAGTGCAACGCGGCCCAGAGCGGCTGGTGCATGACGCGCCGCGGCCCGTGCCCCCAGATCAACGACAGCTTCGTGGCCAGGAACCCGATGTATTCCCCTGGTCGTTCGCTGACGTCTTCCCACAACCGTTCTCGCCCTATCCGAGCCAGCGCCGCATCGGCTTCCATATTCGGATACCGCTGGTGCGCCAGCGCCATCAGGATCTGCTCCAAGCGCGGATCCAGAGGAAGCTCCTGGCGCAATTCAGGATGTCGCTTCAACACCTCTTCTCCGACACGTTCCGGATTGCCGCCAGAGGGCAGGTAGGAGCCGGCAAACAGCACCTGCCCGCCACCGGTCGAGATCGGAACGAACCGGTCGAGCGTTACCGCATTCCGCACCGTCCAGGGCACCACGACCACCGCCAGCCCGACGAGCATGACCAACGCTTGGACCAAACAGCTCTGCCACTCGTCCCGTCCGCGGCGCGCGAAGACCACAACAGCAACCGGCAGCGAAATCGCCAGATACTCCGGCCGAGTCAACGCAAGCGCTCCGAGCAACAGTCCCGGAACCAACCAACTTCGCGCGCCAACGCCTCGGTTCCGGGGCCTGTCGGCCCAGAGCATCGCGAGCACAGCCCCGGATAGAAGAGAAGCTGCCAGTGGCTCCGACATAAGCATGCCCTGGTACTCGAGCAGCGCCGGATAGATAGCGACGATGCCGGCGCCGATCAGCCCCGCGAGCTGCCCGGACAAGCGGCGCCCGATCAGATAAGCGAAGAGCACCGCGAGCGTGCCGATCAGGGCTAGAACGACCCGCGCGAGGCGTTCGTGGATGCCTCCCGTCAATGCGTACACGCCACCCGTGAACAGCGGCAGCCCAGGCGAGTAGTTGCTTGCAGGCTGGGTCGCGCCGGGTCCAAGGGTGAACCCTTCGCCGCGCTCGAGGTTGGCGGCGATCGTCGCGTATGCCTGAGCGTCGTAGACCGGGGAGCGTCCGTCCCAGGCCTCGCCTGCGCGTAACCCCAGTCCGAGCAACAGGATCGCGACCAGCGCCGCGATTCCCGTCCGACCGCCGTTGCGCGTCACGATCTCGCTCACGGCGGCATGGTATGGCCGCACCTTCCGCTACTCTGCCGCGACCTATGCGCCTTCTGATTCTTGGGGGCGACGGCTACCTGGGCTGGCCGACGGCCCTGCGCTTCTCGGCCCGTGGGCACGAGGTCGCAGTCGTCGACAACTTCTCTCGCCGCCGCTGGCACCGCGAACACGGCACGTCCTCGTTGACCCCGATCGGTGAGCTCGACCAGCGGATAGATGCCTGGCGGGAGATCTCCGGCGAGCAGATTCGCCGCTACGTCGGCGCGGTCGAGGATGGTGACTTCCTCGACGAGGTCGTCGCCGAGACCCGTCCCGAGGCCGTGATCCACTACGGCGAGCAGCCCTCGGCGCCCTACTCGATGATGTCCCGCGAGCGGGCGGTCGAGACCCAGCACACGAACGTGATCGGCAATCTCAACCTGCTCTTCTCGATCCGCGATCACGTTCCCGAGTGCCACCTGGTGAAGCTGGGGACGATGGGTGAGTACGGCCAGCCCAACATCGACATCGAGGAGGGCTACATCGAGATCGAGCACAAGGGACGCAAGGACCTGCTGCCCTACCCGAAGCTGCCGGGCTCGCTCTACCACTGCTCCAAGGTCCACGACTCGACCAACATCCACTTTGCCTGCCGCACCTGGGGTCTGCGCGCAACCGACCTCAACCAGGGGGTCGTCTACGGGATCGAGACCGACGAGACGGCTCGTGACGAGCGCCTGATCACCCGCTTCGACTACGACGAGATCTTCGGCACCGTGCTCAACCGCTTCTGCGTGCAGGCAGTGATCGGGCATCCGCTGACCGTCTACGGCTCAGGCGGCCAGACCCGCGGCTTTCTCAACATCCGCGACACGCTCGCCTGTGTCGAGCTCGCGGTCGCCAATCCCGCCCACGGCGGCGAGTTCCGCGTCTTCAACCAATTCACCGAGCAGTTCTCCGTGCTGGAGCTGGCCGAGCTGGTCAAGCAGGCCGGCGAGCACCTTGGCTACGCGGTCGAGATCCAGCACTGCGACAACCCGCGGGTGGAGAAGGAAAACCACTACTACAACGCCGTTCACACCAAGCTGCTCGACCTCGGGCTCAAACCGACCCTGCTGGGCGAGGAGCTGGTCGAGTCGATCATCCACGCGATCGAGCGCTACAAAGAGCACGTGATCGAGCGCTCGATCGATCCGCAGACCCGCTGGGATCCGGCTGGCGAAGCGAAAACCCCCGCTGGCCAGGCATAGGCCACTGGTACCATCGCGAGTCCGATGAGAGCCGCGGACGCGTTGATGAAAAGCCTCGAGGCCGAGGGTGTGGAGAACATCTTCGGCATCCCCGGCGGGGCCAACCTGCCGACCTACGATGCGCTCGTCGACGCCGGCTTCCGTCACATCCAGGTTCGCCACGAGCAGGGAGGCGGGCACGCGGCCGAGGGCTACGCCAAGGCCTCGGGTCAGGTCGGAGTCGCCTTTGCGACCTCCGGGCCGGGTGCGACCAACCTCGTGACCGCGATCGCCGACGCGATGATGGACTCGGTGCCGACCGTGTTCGTCACCGGCCAGGTGCGAACCGAGCTGATCGGCACCGACGGCTTTCAGGAGGCCGACATCCTCGGCGCGACGCTGCCCTTCGTCAAGCACTCCTTTCAGGTCACCGACCCGCGCCAGATCCCCGAGTACGTGCACGAGGCGTTCCACATCGCCTCGACCGGGCGACCCGGGCCGGTGCTGCTCGACATCCCACAGGACCTCTCGCGCGCCGACATCGACTACGCGTCGCGCACCGAGCCGGTCGAGCTGGGCGGTTACAAGCCGATGAGCAAGGGCAACATCAAGCAGATACGGATTGCCGCCAAAGCCCTCGCCAACGCCAGGAGGCCGATCTTCTACACGGGCGGCGGGGTGGTCAACGCGAACGCCTCCGCCGAGCTGCGCGAGCTGGCTGCCGCCGACCGCTTCCCCATCACCTCGACCCTGATGGGTCTCGGCGCCTACCCGGCGTCGGGCGAGCACTGGCTGGGAATGCTCGGCATGCACGGCACCGTCACCGCCAATTGGGCGATGGACAACGCCGACCTGATCGTCGCGATCGGCGCCCGCTTCGACGACCGCATCACCGGCAAGCTCGCCGAGTTCGCGCCGCAGGCGAAAGTGATCCACATCGACATCGACCCGGCGGAGATCTCGAAGAACGTCGGCGCCCACATCCCGATCGTCGGCGACGCCAAGCTGGTGCTGCCCGAGCTGAACCGCGAGTACCGCGCCCTGCAGACCGATTCCAGCCGGCTCGACGCCTGGTGGAAGCAGCTGCGGACCTGGCAGGAGGAGCACCCACTGCGCTATGAGCCCGCCAGCGGCGGCGAGATCAAGCCGCAGTTCATGGTCGAGGCGATGTACCGGGTGACCGGCGGCAAGGCGATCGTCACCTCCGACGTCGGCCAGCACCAGATGTGGGCTGCGCAGTACTACGGCTTCGAGGAGCCGCGTCACTGGATCAACTCGGGCGGCCTGGGGACGATGGGCTTCGGCCTGCCGGCGGCGGTTGGCGCCAAGGTCGCCTGCCCCGACGACGACGTCGTCTGCCTCGCCGGCGACGGCAGCCTGATCATGAACTGCCAGGAGCTGGCGACCTGCGTCGCCGAAGAGATCCCGGTCAAGGTCTTTCTGATGAACAACGGCTACATGGGCATGGTGCGCCAGTGGCAGGAGCTCTTCTGGGACCGCCGCTACAGCTCGGTGCAGATGGGCGAGAGCCCCGACTGGGTGAAGCTGGCCGAGGCCTTCGGCGCGACCGGCCTGCGCTGCGAGGTCGCCGACGAGCTCGAAGGGACGATGAAGCGAGCGCTGGAGACCGACGGACCGGTGCTGCTCGACGTACGGGTGGTCCAGGAGGAGAATTGCTATCCGATGATCCCGCCCGGCGAAGCGGCGCGCGACATGGTCGAGGCACCGCAGGGGGTGCGCTGATGGAGGCCGGAACTCCCGAGATGGTCAAATTGGAGGACCTGCATGTGCCCGGGCAGCTGAGCGGGCGCAAGCACATCCTCTCGATCCTGGTTGAGAACAAGCCCGGCGTCCTGGCGCGGATCGCCGGCCTCTTCTCGCGCCGCGGCTTCAACATCGACACGCTTGCGGTCGGACCGACCGATGACCCCAGCATCTCGCGGATCACGCTCACCCTCGACGGCGCAATCCACCCGATCGACCAGGTGACCAAGCAGCTGCACAAGCTGGTCAACGTGCTGAAAATCCGCGATATGGAGCCGGAGGAGACGGTCGCTCGCGAGATGGCGATGTTCAAAGTCTCGGCCGCGGTTGAGAGCCGCGCCGAGATCATCCAGTTCGCCGAGATCTTCCGGGCGAAGATCATCGACGTCTCGCGCCGCACGATGACGATCGAGGTGACCGGATCGGCCGACAAGATCGAGGCCTTCGAGCGGATGATCCGCCCCCACGGGCTGATCGAGATGGTGAGGACGGGCGAGATTGCCATCGCTCGCGGAGGCGACTAGCGAGCTGCAGAGCCGGCTGCGCGAGGGCACCGAGTCGGCCGCCGGAAGGTCGCGGCGCACGCTGGTCAGCGCCACCGTGCCGGTCGATCTGGAGGACCCCTGCGCGGCGGTGTTCGCCTCGCGCCTCGCATCCGACCGCTGGTTCTGTTGGGAGCAGCCAGACCGAGGGTTTGCCTTGGCGACGCTCGGCGCTGCTCACGAAGCAGCGTCGCGAGGAGAGAAACGCTTCGAGGATGTCGCCCGGGAGTGCCTGCGACTGAACGAGGGGGCTGTGCTGGATGAGCCGGCGGGGTTGCCGTCGGGCGCCGGGCCGGTGTGGACCGGAGGCTTCGCCTTCGATCCCGAGGGCGCCGGCGCCTCGGCCTGGTCCTCGTTCTCACCCGCATCGCTGATCCTGCCCGAGCTCTCGATCTGTCGAATAGGTGACGATGCCTTTCTCACCATCAATCTCATCGCCTCGCCGAGTGACGATGCCGATGTGCTCACCGGGCGGTTGATGGCGCGGCTCAGCGGCTTGCGGCTGGATCCTCTGCCCATGCTCGATCCACATCCGACTGATCGTCCGGAGATCCGCAGCGTGCGTCCGCCTGGAGACTTCGAAGACACGATCGATGCGGCGACAACCAGGATCAGCGACGGGGGGATTAGCAAGGTGGTTTTGGCCCGCGAGGTGACAGTCGAGGCCAGCGGGGCGCACAGCCCCGCGGCGATTTTCGGCGCGCTGCGCGAGCAGTTCCCATCCTGTTTCTGCTTCTGCTGCGGCACGCCGGAGGCAGCTTTCATCGGCGCCAGCCCCGAGCTGCTGATTCGCCGCTCGGGCGCCGGCGCCTCAACGGTGGCGCTTGCGGGCTCAACCCGCCGCAGCTCTGACCCCGCAGTCGACGACCACCTCGGCGAGCAGCTCCTGCGCAGCGACAAGAACCGTCGCGAGCAGCGAATCGTCGCCGAGCGCATCGTGCGCAAGCTGCGCCCCCACGCCGTCTGGGTGCAGACCGCGGAGGAGCCGGAGGTGGTCAAGGTGGCCAACATCCAGCACCTGGCGACGCCGATCATCGCCCAGCTCGCCGAATCTCACTCGGCGGTCGAGCTGGCCGGGATCCTCCACCCGACCCCGGCGGTCGGCGGTGAGCCCTGGCCGCAGGCCGCAAGCGCGATCGAAGAGCTCGAGCAGATGGACCGCGGTTGGTACGCCGCCCCGGTCGGCTGGATGGACGCGACCGAGGACGGCGAGTTCTGCGTGGCCCTGCGCAGCGCCCTCCTGCGCGACCGCGAGGCCCGTCTCTTCGCCGGCGTCGGCGTGGTCGCCGGCTCCGACCCGGCCGCAGAGCTGGAGGAGACCGAGGTCAAGCTCCAGGCGCTGTTGCCGCTGGTGGCGGAGTAATCCAGGTCTCCGACTGAAGGGCAAGGCATGATGCCGAACGTGATCCGGTATCTGGGAGGTCTTTGCGTAGCTGTGCTTACTTTCCTGGCCCTCGTCAGCACGGCGGCGGGCAAGGTGCCAAGTGGGCCACGGTTGGCGTACGCGCGGGACGGGCAGTCTCTCTCGGGAGAAGAACTGCTCACGACCGATCCGCTTGCCGCCCGCTCTTTCCTGATTTACCGCCATCCACATGCTCACCAGTCGTTCCGGCATCTCTCTTGGTCCGGGGACGGGACCAGGCTTGCGTTCGCTAGTCACGGGTTTGGCCTCGGAGAATGGATCTACTCCCTTAGCACGGGGGGCGGAGCGCCGCGCGAAGTCCCGGGAACGCAGCGAGGGTTCGCGCCTGTTTTCTCGCCGGATGGGGGAACGATTGCGTTTGCCCGTCGTCTCTTTCGAGAACAATCGAACGGTGGCACGTACCTGAGCATCTCCATCTGGCTGGTCGATTCGCGGGGAGGTCATCCGCGCCAGCTGACGCCGTCGCGTAACGGGCTCCTCCTCACTCCTTGGTCCTTCTCGCCCGATGGGACGGTGCTGCTCGCCGAACGTGCTGTGGAACTGGGCAAGGGTTTCCCGGAAATTGTTTCCGTTCCGCTCGACGGCGGTCCTCTGTCGCTCCTTTTCAAGGACGGTGCCGAACCGGCCTATTCGCCCGATGGGACCGCGATCGCCTTCGTCCGCCCCCAGGACACCGGCCGGGTCACGCTCCCGGTGGGGCGCGACGTACCGGGCGGAGATCTATTCGTCGGCAATTCGGATGGGCCCCAGCTCACCCGCTTGACCTTCACGCCGAACCGTCGCGAGGCCCGTCCGAGCTGGGATCCTTCGGGTGAGCGGCTCGCTTTCACCCAACTGTCGGCCAAACCAACCGGCGTGGCGCAAATAAGGGGAACCGGCAGCTCGATCGTGGAGATAAACGCCGATGGCAGCTGCAGACGCCGGCTTCTGTTCGCCTACGGTCTTGCTTATAGAGAAGCGGTCTGGCAACCGGGCCCCGGCCGCGAGGCCGGGCGGATCGACTGCTGAGCCGTCCTGTCGTTAGGGCATCGCCGCTGCAACTCGCTCGACGAGGCGTCGGTGCAAGCCGGCATTGACCTGGCGGTTGGTCTCGATCTCGATCAGGCAGGTGTCAGCAGCGAGAGCGTCAGGCAGGTCAGCGAAGGAGTCGAGGTGGTGGTGGGGGAGGCCGAAGAGGGCTGCGGCCTTTGCCACGTCGACTCCACGTGGAGTACCCAGGAGGGCCTCGAACTCGGCCTTGTCCAGCGCCTGCTCCTGGGGGAGGAAGTGGAAGATGCCACCACCGTCGTTGTCGATGACGACTACGCGGACCGGGGTCGAGACCTCGCGCAGGGCGGCGAGGCCGCCGATGTCGTGGAGGAGGCCGAGGTCGCCGGTGAGGATCGTCGTCGGCTTGCCGCTCGCGCGGGCGGCGCCGATGCCGGAGGAGATCAGGCCGTCGATTCCATTGGCGCCGCGGTTGCAGAGGAAGGTGGCATCGGCCTCGGTCGACGGCAGGAAGGCCTCCTGGTCGCGGATCGGCATGCTCGAGGCCGTATAGACGAGCTCGCCGTCGCCGTAGGCGGCGCCGAGGACTAGTTGCAGGCCGGGCTCGGTGATCTCGACCGTGTTGCCGAGCTCGGTCGCGATCGCCTCGCATGCCGCTCGCTCCGCCTGCAGCCACATCGCCGGTGCAGGGCGGTCCTCGCCCAGCCGTGCCGCCCAGCCAGACGCCAGCTCGGTTGGATCAGCCCGGAGAAAGGCGGCGGCGCGGCGCGTCGGCTCGTTCCAATCGCCAAACGGGTCGACGACGATCTGGTCGGCGCCGGACTCGGCTAGCCAGGAGCGCAGCGGCTTGCTGGTCGGTATCTCGCCGAAGCGCAGGACCAGATCGGGCGCAGCGGCTTCGCGGAACCGCTCGTCGCGCAGCAGTAAGTCATAGGCGGTGATTACGTGGGAGCGGTCGTGTGGCCCGCAGCGCAGCTGCGAGGTCGGCTCGGCGAGGATCGGGTAGCCCGCGACGCGAGCCAGGTGGGCGAGCGGCTCGCGCAGCTCGGGGTCGAGCTGGCGGCCGGCGACGATCACGCCGATGTCGGCCTCGGCGATGTGGCCGGCGACCTCGTCGAGGAGGAACTGCGAGGGCTCCAGGTCGATTGGCGTTACGGCAGTCAGCGGGCGCGTGTCGCGTCCGCCCAACGCAAGCGGGTCGGCTGCGCTCACGGCACCTTCTTCGGGCAGCGGAGCCAGCGGCTCGCGGAAGGGAAAGTTGAGGTGGACAGGACCCGGGCGCGTCTCGCCTCGCGCCGCGGCAAAAGCGCGGCAGGCGGTTGCACGGAAGTGCAGCAGCCCATCGTCATCGGCCTCGTGGGTGCCAACCTCGCAGAACCAGCGCACCGAGTCGCCGTAGAGCTTCAGCTGATCGACCGCCTGGCCGGCGCCGATGCCGCGCAGCTCCGGCGGCCTATCCGCCGTCAGGACGAGCAGCGGCACCCCCGAGTGGTCGGCCTCGCAGACCGCCGGGTGGTAATTGGCCGCGGCGGTGCCGGAGGTGCAGAGGATCGCGACCGGGGCACGGCTCGCCTGCGCGGCGCCGAGGGCGAAGAAGGCCGCCGAGCGCTCGTCGACGATCACGGTCGCATCGATCTCCGGCTGTCGCCACAGCGCAACCGCGAGCGGCGTCGAGCGCGAGCCGGGGGAGAGGACCGCCTGCCGCACCCCGCAGCGCGCCAGCTCCTCGACGAAAGCCGAGGCGAGGGCGGTATTGCGGTTGGTCGAATCCATCGCCGAAACCTAGACCAGGCCGCCTGTGGAAGCTTTTGGTGGCCTATGGATCCCCAAATGCTTCACCGAGTGTCGAGACGGTGCGTAGCGAGCGCCCCCTCGTCGATCTCGACGCCAAGGCCGGGTCCCGCGGGCGGGTGCAGCATGTCGCCGCGCAGCTCGCACTCGACCGAGGCGATCGTCGAGGCGAAGAGGCGCTGGGTGGCAAGGCCGTGTGCAAGGCTCTCCCCGGCCACCCGGCCAAGGTCCCCCAGCGATTGGGCGACCTGGAGCGCAGCGGCGATCCCCACCGGCCCATCGAGCGCACTGCTCATGTAGGCGGGCAGCACCTCTGCGATCTCGAGCGCCTCCTCGGGCCCGCCTACCTTGGAGAGCTTGATCCCGGTCAGGGCGAAGGCCCCAGAGGCAGCGACGCGCTGGGCATCGGCGCGGCTCTCGACGCTCTCGTCGGCTGCGAGCGGGATCTCGGTCGATCCGGCCAGCGCGGCCGCCTCCTCCACCGTCGCCACCGGCTGCTCGACCAGCTCGATCTCGTAGGGCTCGATTTCACCCAGGATGCGTCTCGCCGTGTCGAGGTCCCAGGCGGCGTTGGCATCGACCCGGATCCGTGCCCGCGGCCCGAGCGCCTCACGCACGGCCCGCACCTGAGCGGCGGCGTCGCCGGTCCCGAGCTTCAGCTTGAAGGTCGAAAAGCCGTCCCGCGCCCAGCGTTCGGCGGCGGAGACGACCGCGCCGGGATCGCCGGCCGCCAGCGTCGCGTTGCAGCGAACCGAGGGAGAGACGCCGCCTGCGGCGCTCTCGCCTGCGCTGGCGCGCTTCCCGCGCAGGTCCAGGAGCGCCGTCAGACCCGCACAGCGCGCCGGCGCCGAAAGGGTCGCGGCGCTGCCGTGCAGGGTCGTCTCGTCAAGTGTGTCCCACTCGCCGAGGCCCTCCATCTCCTCGACTACCTGTCCGAGCGAGGCGCCCCCCCGCATCGAGAGCGGCACCGCTTCGCCGAGACCGATCAGGCCATCCTCGTCCCGCAGTCGCAGCAGCACCATCTCGCGCCGGGTCAGCGTGCCTGCGGCCGTCACGTACGGCTCGCGAAACGGCAACGAGTAAGGAACAGCCTCAACCGAGGCGATGCGCATGGGGGAATCATCCTCGAAACTGCATCAAGCGTCGGAAGGCGACGCCGAATGCAGCCTCATGCCGCGATCAGGAGGCCTGCCGAGACCAGCAGGCTGAAGAAGCCGAGTAGGGCGCCGGTGCCCGCGAGGGCGGCGTTGAGAGACGGGCCGTCGGTGCGGCTGCTCATCGTCCGCAGCGGGCCGATCGCCATCGGCAGCGAGAGGAAGCCGATCAGCGGCAGCAGGCTGGCATCGCCGGCAACCAGGGCGATCGGCAGGACGACGAAGGCACCCAGGACCAGCAGGCGGTAGAGCACCACGGCGTTCTCCCGGCCCATGCGCACCGCGAGCGTGTTCTTGCCGGCGCGCCGATCGGTCTCCAGGTCGCGCACGTTGTTGACGACGAGGATCGCCGTGGCGAGGAAGCCGATCGCAATCGAGAGGCCGAGCGGCAGCGCGTCGAGCTGCTCGACCTGGACGTAGTAGGAGCCGTTGACGGCGACCAGGCCGAAGAAGAGGAAGACGAAGACCTCGCCGAGACCGGCGTAGCCGTAGGGACGAGGGCCGCCGGTGTAGAGGACGCCGGCGGCGATCGAGACCGCGCCGATCAGCAGGATCACGATCCCGGCCACGACGGTCAGGTAGATCCCGCAGGCGACCGCAACGCCAAAAGCGATCCAGGTCGCGGTCAACACCCTCCGCGGCGTGACCAGCCCAGCCGAAGTCACCCGCACCGGCCCCAGCCGATCGACGGTATCCGCGCCCCGCTTCGCGTCTGAGTAGTCGTTGGCGAGATTGGTGCCGATCTGGATGAAGATCGAACCGAGCAGGGCGGCGATGAAGGCGCCGACGCGCGGTATGCGGCCGACCCATTCGACCGCAGCGGCGGTGCCGACCAGGACCGGCGCGATCGCCGCCGGCAGGGTCCGCGGCCGCGCCGCCATCAGCCAGATCCTCATGGCCGTCTCGGGAACCGGGAGAAGTCGGGTTGGCGCTTCTCCTTGAACGCCTCGCGGCCCTCGCGAGCCTCCTCGCTGCCGTAGAAGAGCAGGTTGGCGTCGTGGGCCAGCTGCTGGATCCCCGCGTAGCCGTCCTCGTGCGCGTTGAAGCTGGCCTTGACCAGACGCAGGGCGAAGGGCGAAAGGGCGAGCATCTCCCGACACCAGGCGACCGTCTCCGGCTCGAGCCGCTCAAGCGAGACGATCGTGTTGACCAAACCCATCTCCAGCGCCTCCTCGGCGTCGTACTGGCGACAGAGCAGCCAGAACTCCTTTGCCTTCTTGGTTCCGATGAGGTCGCGCAGCAGCGAGGCGCCGAAGCCGCCGTCCCAGGAGCCGACCCGCGGCCCGGTCTGCCCGAAGCAGGCGTTGTCGGCGGCTATCGTCAGGTCGCAGCAGACGTGCAGGACATGGCCGCCGCCGACCGCGTAGCCGGCCACCATGGCGACGACCGGCTTCGACAGCCGTCGCATCTGCACCTGCAGATCGGTGACGTGGAAGCGGCCGAGCGAGGCGCCCTCGGCGACGTAGCCGCTGTCGCCGCGAACCGTCTGGTCGCCGCCCGAGCAGAATGCCTTCGGCCCCTCCCCGGTGAGAATGACCACACCGACCTCGGTGTCCTCGCGGGCCAGCTCCAGCGCGGCCGAGATCTCGACCAGCGTCTGCGGGCGGAAGGCGTTGAGCACCTCCGGCCGGTCGATCGTGATCTTGGCGATCCCGTCGGCCTTCTCGTAGCGGATGTCGCCGTACTCGGCAGCGCTCTGCCACTCGATCGGCGCGTAGAGATCCTGCTCGGACGGTGCTTGCTTGTGGCGGTTGGGCATGATGGGCACGATATCCAGCCGATGAAGCTCGACGACTGGCTCGCCCAGAGATCCCAGAGTTGTCCCGACCGCACCGCCCTGATTGCGGACGGCTCCGAGGTGACCTACGCCGAGCTCGAGGCGGAGGCAACCTGGGTTGCGCGGCGCCTTGAGGCGCACGGTGTGCGTCGTGGCTCGGTCGCGGCGCTGACGATGGAGCCGCGCCGTGAGCAGGTCGTGCTCGTCCACGCGCTGATGAAGGTCGGCGCCGTGCTGCTGCCGCTGAGCCCGCGGCTGACCGTTGAGGAGCGGGCAGCGGTGATCGCTGCCGAGGAGCCGACGGTCGACCTCAGCGATCCAGGAGAGCTGACCCAGACCGAGGCCGACCTGCCGCTGCTCGGCGAGCACGATATGGACGCGCCCTGTTGCCGTGTGCTGACCAGCGGCAGCACCGGCACGCCAGATCCGGTCGAGCTCACCTACGGCAACTTCCTCTGGAGCGCCGTTGGCTCCGGCTTCAACATCGGCGTCGAGCCGACCGACCGCTGGCTCTGCTGCCTGCCGCTCAGCCACATCTCCGGCCTCAGCATCGTCATGCGCTCGGTCATCTACGGCACGACGGCCGTCCTGCACGATGGCTTTGACGTCGACGCCATCGCCGCAGCGCTGCAGAAAGACCAGATCACCGTCCTCTCGCTGGTCACCACCCAGCTGACCCGTCTGCTCGAGGCCGGCGCCGACCTCTCCGGACCGCGCGCGATCCTGATCGGCGGCGGCCCGGTGCCCGAGGAGCCGCTGGAAGAGGCGATCGGCCGCGGTGCCACTGTGGTGCAGACCTACGGCCTGACCGAGGCCTGTTCGCAGGTGACGACGCTCGCCCCGGCCGAGGCACAGCGCAAGCTCGGCTCCGCCGGTCGGCCCCTGTTGACCACCCATCTGCGCATCCGTGACGGCGAGATCCTCGTCCAGGGACCGACCGTGGCGCCCAGTCGGCTCGACCCTGACGGCTGGCTGCACAGCGGCGATCTCGGCCGGATCGACGAGGAGGGCTTCCTCTACGTCGAGGACCGGATCGACGACATGATCGTCAGCGGCGGCGAGAACATCGTCCCGGCCGAAGTCGAGCAGGTGCTGTTGCGCCACCCTGAGGTCGCCGACGCCGCGGTGGTCGGCCGTGAGGACCCCGAGTGGCAGCAGGCGGTGACCGCGGTCGTCGTTCTCCAGGATGGCTCCGCCACGACGCCGGATGAGCTGCGCCGCCACTGCGCCGAGTCGCTGGCCGGCTTCAAGGTGCCGAAGCGGGTCGAGCTGGCCTCGGCGTTGCCGCGCACGCCCTCGGGCAAGCTGCTGCGCAGAGCGCTCAGGTAGCCTCAGCGCCCATGAAAACCGACGACATCTTCTACGACACCGACGCCGACCTCTCGAAGCTGGAGGGGAAGACCGTCGCCATTCTCGGCTACGGCTCGCAGGGCCATGCCCATGCGCTCAACCTGAAGGACTCCGGTGTCAGTGTGGTCGTCGGGCTGCGCTCCGACTCCTCGAGCCGCGCCAAAGCCGAAGATGCCGGCCTGGAGGTGCTCGACATCGCCGAAGCGGCGAGCCGCGGTAACGTCGTCATGGTCCTGCTTCCCGACGAGAAACAGGCCGAAGTCTGGGAGGCGGAGATCTCCGACGGGATCGCTCCCGGCAACCTGCTGCTCTTCGCCCACGGCTTCGCGATCCACTTCGAGCAGATCGTGCCGCCGCCCGGGGTGGATGTCGGCATGGTCGCCCCCAAGGGACCCGGCCACCTGGTGCGCCGCCAGTACGAGGAAGGCACCGGCGTTCCCTGCCTGATGGCCGTCCACCAGGACGCCACCGGCGACGCGCATGACCTCATCCTCGCCTATGCCGCCGGAATCGGCGGCGGCCGGGCGGCGATCATCGAGACGACCTTCAAGGACGAGTGCGAGACCGACCTCTTCGGCGAGCAGGCAGTTCTCTGCGGCGGCGCCTCGGAGCTGGTCCGCGCGGGCTTCGAGACCCTGGTGGAGGCGGGCTACGACCCGCGCCTCGCCTACTTCGAGTGCCTGCACGAGCTCAAGCTGATCGCCGACCTGATGTACGAGAAGGGGATCCAGGGGATGCGCTACTCGATCTCCAACACCGCCGAGTACGGCGACATGACCCGCGGCAAACGCGTCATCGGCGAGGAGTCGCGGGCGGCGATGAAGCAGATCCTCGGCGAGATCCAGTCAGGCGAGTTCGCCAAGGAGTGGATCGCCGAGAACCGGGCCGGCGGCGAGAACCTCTCGCGCATGCGCGAGGAGGGTGCGGCGCACGAAGTCGAGGAGGTCGGCGGCGACCTCCGCAAGATGATGCCCTGGATCGACCAGGAGTTCTGAGGACGGCGCATCTCGGGGTCCTCAGTCGCCCTCCTCGGGTCACGCACCGGAGTGCGCTCCCCTCGTCGGTCTCCCTGCGTCCCCCGACCTGCTTGCCCTCAGAACCCCTGGAACGCGTACCAGGACTTCAGGCGCCGGGAGGGCCGTCGCTGCCGAAGCGGCTCTCCTCGCCCGGGGGCAGCTTGCCGTCGCGGCCGACGTAGCCGTCCTTGCCGCCGACGATGACGTAGACCGCGTCCTCGGAATCGCTCAGGTTACGGATCTTGCGCACCGTCGGTGCGTCGACCCAGGCGAGCCCGCCCGGCTCCAGCTCATGACTGGAACCGTCGCCGAATTCGATCTCGATCCTGCCGCTGTGCAGGAAGTAGAGCTCCTCCTGCTCCTCGTGGAGGTGGCGGCCGGTCTCGTATGACGGCGGCAGAACGATCGCATTGGCGCCGAAGGCGGTCACGCCGAGCTCCTTGCGGATCTTGCGGAAGCCGTAGCCCTCGCCGATGTCGTCGAGGTTGGCGACTGCGTAGCCGTCGCCCTTCACCGCTCCCTGTTCGCCCGTCTCTGCCATCCGGGGCATCGTAATAACCTTGGCCGCCCGATGCCTATCTCGACCTCGATCCAGATTCCGGCCGACCTCAAGCCCGCCGACGGGCGCTTTGGCTGTGGGCCCTCGAAGGTCCGTCCCGAGGCGCTGGCCGCGCTGGCCGAGCGTGCCGACCTGATGGGGACCTCGCATCGTCAGGCGCCGGTCCGCGACCTCGTCGGTCGGGTGCGCGCCGGCCTGGCCGAGCTGTTTGACCTGCCAGATGCCTACGAGGTCGCCCTCGGCAACGGCGGCACCACCGCCTTCTGGGACGCCGCCGCCGTCTGGCTCGTGCGTAGCCGCTCGCTGCACCTCACCTACGGCGAGTTCTCGCAGAAGTTCGCCAAGGTGACCGCCGGCGCGCCCTTTCTCGAGGACCCGATTCTGGTCGAGGCCGAGCCCGGCGACGCGCCCGAGCCGACCACCGACCCGGCGGCCGATGCGATCGCCTGGGCGCACAACGAGACCTCGACCGGAGTGATGGTCGAGGTTCGCCGCCCCGACGGCGCCAGCGACGCGCTGGTGCTCGTCGACGCGACCTCGGGCGCCGGCGGGCTGCCGCTCGACGCGAGCCAGGCCGACGTCTACTACTTCGCCCCGCAGAAGGCCCTCGGTGCCGACGGAGGGCTCTGGCTGGCGGCGCTGAGCCCGGCCGCAATCGAGCGGATCGAGCGGCTGGACGGTGCCGCCGAACGCTGGCAGCCGGCCTTCCTCTCGCTGCAGACGGCGCTCGAAAACTCACGCAAGAACCAGACCTACAACACGCCGGCGTTGGCGACCCTGCTGCTGCTCTCCGATCAGGTCGAGTGGATGCTCGCCGGCGGCGGTCTCGATTGGTGCGTGCAGCGCACCAACGCATCTTCTGGACACCTCTACAGCTGGGCAGAGGCGGCCGGGTTCGCGACGCCGTTCGTCGCCGACCCGGCGAAGCGCTCGCTTGTCGTCGGCACGGTCGACTTCGCCGACTCGATCGACGCGGCGGCCCTGGCCGCGGTGCTGCGCGCCAACGGCATCGTCGACGTCGAGCCCTACCGCAAGCTGGGCCGCAACCAGCTGCGCGTCGGCATGTTCCCCGCGGTCGAGCCGTCGGACGTCGAAGCGCTGACCGCCTGCATCGACTGGACGATCGAGAACGCGCCCGAGGTGACCGGGTGAAGGTCCTGGTCAGGGAGAAGATCGCCGACTCCGGCGTTGAGATGCTGCGCGAGAGCTTCGAGGTCGATCTCGGCCTGGAGATGTCAGAGCAGGAGCTGAGCGAGGCGATCGGGGACTACGACGCGCTGCTGGTCCGCTCGGCGACTCAGGTGACGCCGGAGCTGATCGAGCGCGCCGACCGGCTCAAGGTGATCGGTCGTGCCGGCACCGGTGTCGACAACGTCGACATCCCAGCCGCCACCCGCCGCGGCATCGTCGTCGCCAACGCGCCCGAATCGAACTCGGTCGCCGCCGCCGAGCACACCCTCGCCCTGATGCTGGCCCTCTGCCGCAACGTGCCGCGGGCGCACGCCTCGCTCATCGGCGGCGCCTGGGAGCGGCCCAAGTTCAAGGGCGCCGAGCTCTACGGCAAGACGCTCGGCGTGGTCGGCTTCGGACGGATCGGCCAGCTGGTCGCCAAGCGCGCCCAGGCCTTCGAGATGGATGTTGTCGCCTTCGACAAGTTCGTCTCGGCCGAGCGCTTCCGCGAGCTCGGCGTCGAAGGCGCGGAGGAGCTGGACGATCTGCTCGGCCGCGCCGACATCGTCACCCTGCACGTGCCGAAGACGCCGGACACGATCGACCTGATCGACGCCGATGCCGTTACGGCGATGAAGGACGGCGCGCGGCTGGTCAACTGCGCCCGCGGCGAGCTGGTCGCCCTCGACGCGGTCTTGGCGGGCCTCGAATCCGGCAAGCTTGCCGGCGCGGCGCTCGACGTCTTCCCCTCCGAGCCCTTCACCGAGCATCCGCTCTTTGCTCGCGACGATGTGGTCGTCACGCCGCACCTGGGGGCCTCGACCGCGGAGGCGCAGGATCGGGCTGGGGTGGTGACGGCGGAACAGGTGATCGCTGCGCTCAGCGGCGGCGTCGTCACCAACGCGGTCAACATCGCCGCCGTGCGCCCCGAGGAGATGGAGGCTCTTGCACCCTTCGTACCGCTCTGCGAAAAGCTCGGCCGTCTCGCCCAGGGCCTGGGGAATGGCTCGATCGACGGAGTCACAGTTGAGTTCCGCGGTCGCATCGCCACCCACGACACCCGCCTGCTTGGCATTGCGGTTCTGGTCGGCATCCTCTCTGGCCACACCGAGGAGCCGGTCAATCTGGTCAACGCGCCGCAGATGGCCGAGGAGCGCGGCATCGACTTGGTCGAGACCAAGGAGAGCGGTTCGGAGGACTTCACCGAGCTGATCACCGTGCGACTTGGCTCGGGCGAGAACGCAGTCGAGGTCGCCGGCACGGGCGTCGGCCCGCGCAACGAGCCCTATTTGGTCTCGGTCTGGGGCGAGCGCTTCTACCTGCCCTTCGCCGACCACCTCGCCGTCTTCCGCTACGCCGACCGGCCGGGGATGATCGGCCGGGTCGGCTCGATGTTCGGCGAGGAGGGGGTCAACATCATCTCCGCGGCGGTCGGCGCCGAGCCAGGGGGGGAGAGGGCGGTGATGGCGCTGACCACCGATGCGCCGGTGCGGGCGGAGACGATCGCCAAGATCCTCGAGCTCGATGGCTTCTCGATCGGTCGCTCCGTGGATCTCTAGCGCAGTAGGCTCCCTGTCGTGAAAGCGGTGGTGCTGACTGGCGCAGGTGGGTACGACGTCCTGCAGGTGCAGGAGCGCCCCGATCCACCCATTGGACCAGGCGAGGTGCGAATCGCCGTCAAGGCGGCCGGGATCAACTTCGCCGACACGATGGCCCGCATCGGTCTCTACCCGGATGCGCCGAAACCACCCTGCGTGCTGGGCTACGAGGTGGCCGGCGAGGTCGAGTCGGTGGGGGACGGGGTGAGCGAGCACAAAGTCGGCGATCGGGTGGTCGCGGGCACTCGCTTTGGCGGCCAGGCCGAGTTGGTGACGGTTTCTGCAAGCCAAGCCTGGCCGCTGTCGGGTGAGCTCAGCTTCGAGCAGGGGGCGGCTTTCCCGGTCAACTACGGCACCGCCTACGCAGCATTGATCATGATGGGCAGCCTGCGCGACGGTAACCGCGTCCTGATCCACGCTGCCGCGGGCGGTGTCGGCATCTCCGCCACGCAGATCGCCCGCAACGCCGGTGCCGAGATCTTCGGCACGGCATCGGCCTCCAAGCACGAGGCAATCCGTGCTCAGGGGGTCGCCCACCCAATCGACTACCGCTCGCTCGACTTCGAGCAGGAGGTGATGCGGATCACCGGCGGCGAGGGAGTGGATCTGGTCATCGACGCACTCGGCCCGACCTCCTTCCGCAAGGACTACAGGCTGTTACGGCCCGGCGGGCGCCTGGTGATGTATGGGATCTCCGAGAACTCGAAGGAAGGCCGTCGCGACGTCGTCTCAACCCTGAAGAGCCTGGCGGCGATGCCAACCGCGACGATGCCCTGGTGGAAGAGCCTGCTGCTGATGAATGAGAACAAAGGCGTCTTCGGTCTCAACATGCTCAAGTGGCTGGATGCGGAGGGCAGCCTCGACCGACTGGTAGAGCCGCTGATGGCCGATCTCGAGGCCGGCCGCCTACGGCCGGTGGTCGCCGAGGCATTCCCCTTCGAGCACGCCGGCGACGCACATAGATTCATCGCCGAGCGCCGCAACGTCGGCAAGGTCGTGTTGTTCCCTTCATAGACGCTCCGACCCGATCGGCGGCGGGGACGGCTCAACGATGAAGAGACTCCTACTTACCTCGTTCGCCTTGCTGGCGCTGCTTGCGCCGGGCATGGCCCATGCCGAAGCGAAGACCTACACGGTGCTGCTGGCGGGCGGCGAGGAAGCCAACATGATCCGCATCTGGCTCACTGCGGATGGACGGCAGTACGTGATCGACTCGGTGGTTCCGCTTGAAGTCGGCGGCGACGTCTGCATCCATCCAGAAGGCAATCCCAACGAGCTCATCTGCGATGCCCCTGCGATCGCCGGCTTCGAAGTCAACTCGGGCGGGGGGGACGACCGCGTTCGCGTCGCCGGATCCGTAACCGCGCCGGTGACGATGCGCGGCGGTTCCGGCAACGACGTGCTCCTTGGCGGAACGGGGGCAGACAAGCTGGTCGGGGGCAACGGGGACGATCGTCTGATCGGCTGGCGCGGCGACGATCTGCTCTACGGCGGCCCCGGCGACGACACGCTGCTTGGCGGCCCCGGCAACGACCTGCTCAGCGGCGGTCCGGGCATGGACACGCTTGGCGGAGGCTCAGGCAAAAATCACGTACGCCAGTACCACCGCCACTAGACGACCGTCTCCCCCTCCGGCTGGGGCCGGCCCAGCAGTCGCCCTCCGACGAAGAAGAGGGCGACGAGGAAGCCGACCAGGGAAAGCCCCGCATCCAGCCTGAACGCAGCCTCGATGCCGTCGACGAAGGAGCCCTGAGCGGAAAAGACGGTGGTGGTCAGGCCGAGGCCGATCGCGCCGCCGGCGATCTGGCACATGTAGAGGATGCCGCCGGCGAGGCTGGTCTGGGATTCGTCGACCGAGGTGACGCCGGCGGTCGTCGCGGTCGGGTAGAAGCTGCCGATGCCGATGCCGAGCACGAACATCCCCGGAACCAGAGCGCCGTAGGCCGAGCCCTCGGTCACCTGCGAGAAGAGAAATGGGGCGATCGTGATGCAGCCCGCGCCGAGCGCCGCGAGCGGCTTCGCGCCGAGCCGGTTGTAGAGCGGACCGGCAATGAAGGAGACGAGGGCGAAGGTGGCGAGGAAGGGCAGCACGCCAACACCCGCTTCGAGCGGTGAGTAGCCGAGGTGCTTCTGCATGTATTGCGGCAGGTAGAGCAGCGCAGCGAAGAAGGTCGCCGACATCAGCGTGATCGCCACACAGGAGGCGCGGAAGCTCTCGTTGCGCATCACCGTCCGCGGCACCAGGGCGTTCATGTCAGCTCGCCGCTCGATCGGGACGAAGGCGGCAATCAGCACCGCGGCAAGCGCCAGCATCGCGATCACCCGCGGATCGCTCCAGCCCCAGTCATCGACCTGGTCGAGGGCGACCAACAGCGAGACAAGGCCGATTGAGATCGTCGCGATCCCCGGGTAGTCGATTCGCTGCTCGCCAGCTTCCGGCTCCTTCACCTTGACCAGGTAGTAGGTGACGAGCACCGCGAAGGCGGCGATCGGCACGTTGAGGAAGAAGATCCAGCGCCAGCTGAGCGCGTCGGTGAGGACGCCGCCGATCAGCGGCCCGATCGCGTTGCCCAACCCGGCGGCGCCGAGGATGATGCCGCCCGCCAACCCCGCCTTCTCGGCGGGCAGCAGAGCAAAGGTCATGCCGAGGATCGCGGGCCACATCAGCGCCCCACCGATCCCCATGACGACACGGCTGGCGATCAGCCAGGTCTCCGTCTGCGCGGCGCCGCCGAGGGCTGACATCGAGGCGAAGATCGCCGTACCGAGGAAGAAGGCACGGCGGCGGCCGAACATGTCGGCGAGGCGCCCACCGGTGACGATCATCACGCCGAAGGTGAGCGCATAGGCGTTGACCACCCACTGGATCGTGTTGATGTTGGTGGAGAAGTCCTTCTCCATCGTCGGGATGGCGACGTTGACGGCCGAGAAGTCGTTGGCGATCACCAGCACGCTCAGGCTCATGGCCAGCAGAGCGAGAATCGTGCTGCGGTCGAGCCTTGCGATCCGCGCAGCCTACGCTAAGCTGAAGCGGCGAATGACCCACCGGCCAGACAGCCTCGCGCTACTCCTTCTCCTCCCCCTTCGGGGGGAATAGCGCTGGGCGGCGCGTGAGCCGCGAGAGACAAGGTCATTCGAACTAATTGGAGAAGGAGGTAGCAAGCTCATGAGTCCCCCATCCGACGCCAACCGCGTCCACATCTTCGATACGACCCTGCGCGACGGCGAGCAGTCGCCCGGTATTTCGCTCAACACGGCCGAGAAGGTCGAGATCGCCCAACAGCTTGCGCGGCTTGGCGTCGACGTGATCGAGGCCGGTTTCCCGATCACCTCGCCCGGCGATTTCGAGGCGGTCGAGGCGATCTCGCGCAAGGTCGAAGGGCCAACCATCTGCGGCCTCGCCCGCACCCACAAGGCCGATATCGACGCCGCCTGGGGGGCGATCCGCGATGCCGCCCGCCCGCGTATCCACACCTTCATCTCGACCTCTGACATCCACATCGAGCACCAGCTGCAGACCGATCGCGAGGACGTCAAGGGACAGGCCCGTGCGGCGGTCGCCCTGGCCCGCTCCTACTGCGACGACGTCGAGTTCTCGCCGATGGACGCGACCCGGGCCGAGATCGAGTTCACCGCCGAAGTCTGCGCGATCGCGGTCGAGGAGGGGGCGACGGTGATCAACATCCCCGACACGGTCGGCTACACGACCCCCGAGGAGTACGCAGCGTACTTCCGCCGCCTCTACGAGCTGGTTCCCGGTTTGCGCGAGGTCGAGACCTCCGTCCACTGCCACGACGACCTGGGGCTGGCCGTCGCCAATTCCTACGCCGGGGTGCTGGCTGGCGCGCGTCAGGTCGAGTGCGCGGTCAACGGGATCGGCGAGCGAGCGGGCAACTGCTCGCTGGAGGAGATCGTGATGCTGGTGCGGACCCGCGAGGACGTGCACGGCCTGACCACCGGCGTGCAGACGCGCGAGCTGGCCCGCACCAGCCGCATGGTCTCGCGCCTCACCGGCTACCCGGTGCAACCGAACAAGGCGGTGGTGGGCCGCAACGCCTTTGCCCACGAGTCCGGGATCCACCAGGACGGAGTGCTGAAGGAGCGCACCACCTACGAGATCATGGACGCGACCGAAGTCGGCCTGGATTCGAACTCGATCGTGTTGGGTAAGCACTCCGGCCGCCACGCGCTGCGCGACGCGCTGGAGCAGCTCGGCTTCAAGATCGAGGGCAACGCGCTCAACGCCGCCTTCAAGCGCTTCAAGGAGGTTGCCGACCGCAAGAAGCAGGTCACCGCGCTCGACCTGGAGGCACTCGTCTCCGACGAGATGCGCGAGCGGGCCGACACCCACGAGCTGGCCTGGTTCGAGGTCGAGGCCGGCTCGCGCCGCGAACCGCTGGCCCGAGTGGCGGTCACTATGCCGTCCGGAGAGGAAGCGGTGGGGGAGTCCGACGGCGACGGCCCGGTCGACGCGATCTTCCTCGCGATCCAGAAGGCAACCGGCACGGAGTGCGAGCTGCGTCAGTACAACGTCGAGGCGGTGACCGGTGGGGAGGACGCGCTCGGCGAGGTAAGCGTGATGCTGCGCGTTGCCGGCCGCCTGGCAACCGGCCAGGGAGTCGCAACCGACATTCTCGAGGCATCCGCCCGCGCCTACGTGCGAGCGCTCTCCAACGCGCTCGAGGGCGCCGCGATACGCGAGGCCGAGGCGGCAACCGCCGAAGCCGCCGTCGAACGCACCCCGGGCCCCTAACCGGCACACAAAAGTCACATTCAGCGCACCACTCGCGCGCCGCTGGTTGCCAGCGTCCGAGACATGCCGAGGGATTGCGCCCGCGAGACTGCTCCGAGCGTCGCATATCGACGCCAGGTGCAGTCTGGCGTAAAGGACAGGGAGATGGCCGGTCTGGCGGGGCGGCAGTACGGTGTCGTGTCGCGGGCGCAGCTCGTCGAGATCGGCATGAGCCGGAGCGCAATCGACCGGCGGATCCGCACCGGGAGGCTTCATTTGCTTCACCCGGGCGTCTTCACCGTCGGTCATCGTGTCATCTGCCGTGAGGGATGTTGGCTCGCGGCCATCCTCCATGCCGGTGAGGGCGCCGTTCTCAGTCATCGCTCCGCGGCAGAGCTCTGGGGTGTCTGCCGAGTTCGGGATCGCGGCCCGATCGATATCTCGTCGCGCCGCTCTTCGCGATCGTCCGCATTGATTCGACGACACCAGATCGATCACACGCCAGATGAACTAACCATCCGGCGCAGAATCCCCGTCACGACCCTCGCTCGCACTCTTTTTGACGTCGCCGCCGACCTTCACCCTGAAGCCTTCGAAGCGGCGGTTCGCGAGGCGGAATATCTTCACCGCTTTCATCTAAAAGGACTGGAGCGGCTCCTGGAGCTCTACCCCGGAAGGCGAGGAGCGGCAACGATCAGGGCCTGCTTGCGTCGGCTGGGCCGCGGACCTCGGGGACGAACCCGCAGTCGCCTTGAGGTCAAATTCGCGGCGCTGCTCAGCCGTACCAATCTGCCGAGACCTGCACTCAACGCTCTACTTGATTTTGATGGATTCAAAGTCGAAGCCGATTGCCTATGGCGACGACAGAAGCTGATCGTGGAGCTGGACGGCGGTCAAGCGCATCGGACTCGTGCCGCTTTCGAGTCAGACCGCGAACGCGATCGGCGCCTTCAGGCTGCCGGCTGGCGGGCCATCAGGGTGACCTGGCGTCAGCTCGATGACCCTGTCGCCCTCCTTGTGGACCTTCGTCGTCTTCTCCAAAGCGAAACTGCACCGAGCGTCGCATAGCGACGCCGAGTGCAGTTTCGATTGAGTGTACGTGGTAGCATACAAATGTAATGAGTGCTGCAGTGATCAGGAAGGCCTCGGTTGGCGGGGCGGCTGCTTCTGTGGTCGGGGGGCGGATCAAGGCTCTGCGCGAGGCGATGGGGTTCTCTTTGCGGGACCTGGCTGAGCGCAGCGGTGTCAGTGCGCCGATGCTCTCGCAGGTCGAGCGGGGGGAGACGAGCCCGACCCTGGCGGTCGCCGAGAAGATCGCCGCCGGGCTGGAGCTGACCCTCTCGCAGCTGCTGCGCCTCGATGAGGGTGAGCACGTCGCCGTCAGTCGGGCTGGGGAGCGGCGGCGCTTTGAGCGTGGCGGCCACCGCTTTGAGGAGCTGACGCCGCCGTTGCCTGGCCAACGCGCTGACGTCTCGCTGCACACGCTGCGCGCCGGGGCGAGCACCGGTGGGCCAGACGACCCGCCGATCCACGAGCCGGGCAGCCGCGAGACCGCGGTCGTCCTCACCGGAGTCCTGGCCCTGGTCGTCGACGGCACCCGCCACGAGCTGCACGCCGGCGACAGCGTTACCTTCGACGCCGATCTGCCGCACCATTTCGAGAACGACGGCGAGGAGCAGGCACGCTTTCTCGCCGTGATAGCCGCCGGACTGAGGAGGAGCTAGCGATGCCGCAAACGATGTTCGACAAGATCTGGAGCGCCCACGAGGTATCCGACGGCCTGCTCTACATCGACCTGCACCTGGTTCACGAGGTGACCTCGCCACAGGCCTTCGATGGTCTGCGCATGGCGGAACGGCCGGTGCGCCGTCCCGACCGCACCCTGGCGACCGCCGATCACAACGTGCCCACCGATGGCACCAAGGCCGCGCGGCTGATAGCCGACGAGCTCTCGCGGGTCCAGGTCGAGACGCTGGAGCGCAACTGCGAGGAGTTCGGCATCCCGATCTACTCGCTCGGCTCCGAGCGACAGGGCATCGTCCACGTGATCGGCCCCGAGCTCGGCGTCACCCAGCCCGGCATGACGATCGTCTGCGGCGACAGCCACACCTCGACTCACGGCGCCTTCGGCGCGCTTGCCTTCGGCATCGGCACCTCCGAGGTCGAGCACGTGCTGGCGACGCAGTGCCTGGTGCAGAAGCGGCCGAAGACGATGCGCATCCTCTACACGGGCGAGCTGGGACCGGGCGTGACCCCAAAGGACTTGATCCTGGCGACGATCGGCCGGCTCGGCACCGGCGGCATGGTCGGTCACGCGGTCGAGTACGCCGGCCCGGCGATCGAGTCGCTCTCGATGCCCGGGCGGATGACGGTCTGCAACATGACGATCGAGGGCGGCGGCAGGGCGGGCATGATCGCCCCCGACGAGACCACCTTCGAGTGGGTGCGGGGACGTGCCGCCGCGCCGCAGGACTTCGACGCGGCGGTCGAGCGCTGGCGCCAACTGCCGACCGACCCCGGTGCGGATTTCGACACCGTGGTCGAGATCGATGCCGCCGGCATCTCGCCGATGGTGACCTGGGGAACCAACCCCGGAATGGTCGTCGAGGTGACCGACTCGGTGCCCGACCCGGCGGCGATGGAGTCGCCGGCCGAGCGCGAATCGGCCGAACGGGCCCTCGCTTACATGGCGCTGGAGCCCGGTACGCCGATGACGGCGGTGAAGCCCGAGCGCGTCTTCATCGGCTCCTGCACCAACTCGCGGGTCGAGGACCTGCGCGAGGCCGCCTCGATAGTCGACGGCCGCAAGGTCGCCGACTCGGTGCGGGCGATGGTCGTGCCCGGCTCCCAGCAGGTCAAAGCCGCCGCCGAGGAAGAGGGGCTGCACGACGTCTTCCGCTCGGCTGGCTTCGAGTGGAGGGAGGCGGGCTGCTCGATGTGCCTGGGAATGAACCCCGACACCCTGATCGAGGGTGAGCGCTGCGCCTCGACCTCGAACCGCAACTTCGAGGGCCGCCAGGGCAAGGGCGGACGCACCCACCTGGTCAGCCCGAAGATGGCCGCGGCCGCGGCGATCGAGGGGCACTTCGTCGACATTCGAGACTGGAGCTGAAGATGAGGCCGATTGACGTGATCGAGGGCAAGGTGTCGGTGCTGGACCGTGCCGACGTCGACACCGACCAGATCATCCCCAAGCAGTTCCTCAAGCGGGTCGAGCGCACCGGCTTCGGCGAGTTCCTCTTCTACGACTGGCTGCGCTCGGGCGAGATCTCGCTGGAGCCGAACCCGATCCTCGTCGCCGGCCGCAACTTCGGCTGCGGCTCCTCGCGAGAGCATGCTCCCTGGGCGCTGGAGGACTTCGGCTTCGAGGCGATAATCGCGCCGTCCTTCGCCGACATCTTCTACTCCAACTGCACCAAGGTCGGCCTCCTGCCGGTCGAGCTCGACGAGGCGCACTGCCGCGCGGTCGCGGAAGCGGGGGAGGCACGGATCGACGTCGACGACCAGACGGTCACCTGCGCCGCCGGGGTCTTCGAGTTCGCGATCGAGCCCGATGTCCAGCACCGCCTGCTGAACGGCCTCGACGACATCGGCATCACCCTTGAGAGCGCCGCGGCAATCGACGAGTTCGAGGCGGCACAGGGGGCTGTGGCCGGCCCGGTCACGACGGCGCTCTGAGGCTCCTGCGGGTGGCGCGCTCGATCAACACCGGCCCGCGCGAGTGGGACGCCGAGACCTACGACGTGCTTGCCTTTCCGCAGTTTTCCTGGGGCGTCGAGGTGGTCGAGCGCCTCGATCTGAGCGGCAACGAGACGGCGCTCGATGCCGGCTGCGGATCGGGGCGCGTCAGCGCCGAGCTGATGAGGAAGCTGCCCGCCGGGCGGCTTATCGCGGTCGATGGCTCCGAGGCGATGATCGCCAAGGCAAAGGAGCGGCTGGGGGACGGCGTGACCTACCTCGTCGCCGACCTCTCCGAGCTCGAGGTCAACCAGCCGGTCGACCTGATCTTCTCCACCGCGACCTTCCACTGGATTACCGACCACGACCGTCTTTTTGCCCGCCTCCATGCGGCGCTGCGTCCCGGTGGCCGTCTCGTCGCCCAATGCGGCGGAGAGGGCAATGTCGCCGAGCACGCGAGGGCGATTGCCGCAGCGGCGGCGCGCCCCGAGTTCGCTCCCCACTTCGAGGACATGGAGGCGATGTGGAACTTCGCCGCGCCCGGCGAAACCGAACGGCGCCTGCGGGATGCGGGCTTTACCGAGGCACGCTGTTGGCTCGAGCCGAAGCCGGTCACGCCGGAGCGACCACTCGAGTTCACCGAAACCGTCACGCTCGGCCCCCACCTGGATCGACTTCCCGCGAAGCTGCGCCGTCCCTTCGCCGAAGCCGTCCTCGAGCTCTGCGACGAGCCCCTCACGCTCGACTACGTGCGCCTCAACATCGAGGCGACGGCGGCGAGCTGAACGAGGCCGGGCATCTATCAATTTGATTCTTTTTAAAAGTTTGAATACATTGATCGATACGCAGCAGTCGATGGAGGATCCTTGCCATCTCGCAGTCCAAAGGCTTTTCTCGTTGCCTTCGCCCTCGCGGTCGGGCTGAGCGGGGCGTCGGCTGCAACTGTTGCAGTGGCGCAATTTCACTCAGAAGCCGGTCACACCATCCTGGCTGGCGAAGGGAGCGGCGCCGAAAGCGGAGGCCTGGTCATTCCCGGTGTCGTTGGAGTCAACTGCCTCAATGTGGAAATCAGCGGCACAATCGCGGAAGCGACACCCACGGAAGCGACAGCGACGCCGCAGTACGTTGAATGCGAAGGGGCTGGGAAGCGCCGAAGGCCTCAAAGCCAGGGTCACAATGACAAGCTGAGACATCCGCGTCACATCCACGACAGCCGGCGACAGCACCCACTACGTCATTCACTTGAATTGCGGGACGTCTGGTGATGAGGTCGACGTCCAGGTCTTCCTGCTTGGCACCTGGCTCAAATGCTTCAAGATCCCGGCGCAGACACCGACAGGTGGCGGCGTGACCTACACCAATAGCGGTGCCTACGTGCAGGTGAGCGCCGAAATCACGGGAATCGAATACACAAAGGAAGGCGCCTGCGGGTCGGGAACCGGCAACAACGCGACCTACAGCGGTTCGGCCACGATCGCCGGCACAAACACAGAAGGCGGTGGCGTGGGTGTCTGGTTCCAATAGGGCATGGGCAGCCCCGGTCCAGAGGTGACGCGCGCCCCTTCCGACAGTCCCTGACGCGCAGGCGCTGCGGCGCCCTCCGTAACCTCGGCGCACCGGCACCTCTAGAGTGCGGCGCTCGTGAGCGACGCGCCCCGCATAGTGCTGCTGCCCGGCGATGGGATCGGGCCGGAGATCGTCGCTGCGGCACGGCAGCTGCTTGAAGCGCTTGGTCAATTCGAGTTCGACGAGCGGTCGATGGGCGGCTGCTCGATCGACGAGCACGGGATTGCCCTCACCGACGAGGTGCTCGACGTCTGCAGGCGCTCTGACGCCGTACTGCTCGGTGCCGTCGGCGGGCCGAGATGGGACACGACCGATCCAGATGCGCCGCGACCGGAGCAGGGGCTGCTCGGCCTGCGCAAGGGGATGGGTCTCTACGCCAACCTGCGTCCGGTGCGGCCCAGCCCGGCACTGGTCGGCGCCAGCCCGTTGCGCGAGGAGCGCATCGCCGGCACCGACCTGCTCGTGGTGCGCGAGCTGACCGGTGGCATCTACTTCGGTGACAGCGGTCGCGACGGCGATTCGGCTCACGACACCTGCGAGTACTCGACGGCCGAGATCGAACGGATAGCCCGGACCGGTTTCGAGGCCGCGCGGCGGCGCGGCGAGGGCGGCGGCCACCAGCCCCGCGTCACCTCGGTCGACAAGGCCAACGTGCTCGAGACCTCGCGGCTCTGGCGCGAGGTGGTCAGCGGCATCGCCGGCGAGTACCCCGACGTCGAGCTCGACCACCTGCTGGTCGACAACGCGGCGATGCAGCTCGTCTCGCGACCGGCCGATTTCGACGTGATCGTCACCGAGAATCTCTTCGGAGACATCCTCAGCGACGAGTCGGCGATGCTCACCGGCTCACTCGGGATGCTGCCTTCGGCCAGCCTCGGCGAGGCCGGTGCGCCCGGCCTGTTCGAGCCCGTGCACGGCTCGGCCCCGGACATCGCCGGGCAGGGCATTGCCAACCCGCTCGCCACCTTCCTCAGCGCGGCGATGATGTTGCGCCACGGCTTAGGACGCGCCGAGGAGGCGGAGCGGATCGAGACCGCGGTCGACGCGGTGCTGGAGCAAGGGCTACGCACCCCGGACCTGGCGGGGGGAGGCGATGCAACGGTCGGGACGGATGAAATGACTGCCGCAGTACTGGCATACTTCTCGCAGGATGGAAACGGCTGAGCTGATCTGGCAGAACGGCGAGTTCGTGCCCTGGGACGAGGCGAAGACGCATGTGCTCAGCCACGGGCTGCACTATGGCACCGGCGTCTTCGAGGGGATCCGGGCCTACGAGACCGATCGTGGCCCTGCGGTCTTCCGGCACCGTGAGCACCTCGCCCGTTTGGAGAAGTCGGCCGAGCTCTACTACTTCCAGCTGCCCTTCTCAGCCGAGGAGATCCGCGAGGCGACCAACGAGCTGATCCGCCGCAACGGTCTCGGCTCCTGCTATATCCGGCCGCTCGCCTATCGCGGCTACGGCAACCTCGGCCTCTACGCGACGGACGCGCCGATCGACGTGATCGTTGCCGCCTTCCCCTGGGGGGTCTACCTCGGCGAGGAGGGTGCGCGGCACGGCATCCGCACCAAGGTCTCCTCGTGGCGAACGATCTCCGGCGACAGCCTGATCCCGCACGCCAAGGCCTCCGGCCAGTACCTCAACTCGGTCCTGGCGAAGACCGAGGCGACCGCAGGCGGATACGACGAGGCGATCCTGCTCGACCAGCACGGCTTCGTCTCCGAGGGCTCCGGCGAGAACGTCTTCGTCGTTCGCGACGGCACGATCTGCACGCCGCCGCACACGGCGGCGATCCTCGACGGGATCACCCGCAACGCGATCGTGCAGATCGCCCGGGACCTCGGCTACGCGGTCGAGGAGCGCGCCATCGCCCGCGCCGAGCTCTACCTGGCCGACGAGGTCTTCCTCACCGGCACCGCGGCCGAGCTCGTGCCGGTGCGCGAGGTCGACGACCACCCGCTCGGCGAGCCGGGCGAGATCACCCGCGTGATCCAGGCGAAGTTCCAGGATGCGCTGCACGGGCGCGCCGAGGAGTACCTCGAGTGGCTCGACTTCGTCGAGGCAGGGGCAGGGCGAATTACCCCGGCCGCTTAGCGGCTGGCGCGGCGCTGCCGCGTGCTCGGGCCGGCCGGCCCTCCCCGAACTCTCTCGAAGCGAAAGGCAGCAGATGGAACAGGTGAAGCTCTACGACACGACCCTCCGGGACGGCATGGGGGGCCACGGCATGTCGCTCTCGGTGGGCGAGAAGCTCAAGGTCGTGCAGGCGCTGGACGCGCTCGGGATCCACCTCGTCGAGGCCGGTTTCCCCAGTTCCAACCCCAAGGAAGCCGAGCTGTTCGAGCGGCTCTTCGAGCTGGAGCTGGAGAGCTCGACGATCAGCGCCTTTGGAATGACGAGGAGAGGGGGGGTCGCGGTGGCCGAAGACCCGGCCCTCGCGACGCTGGTCGATTCCCTTGCCCCGGTGGTCTGCTTGGTCGGCAAGAGCTGGCGGCTGCACCTGGAGAAGGTGATTCGCGTTCCGGTGGAGGAGAACCTGGCAATGATCGCGGAATCGATCTCCTTCTGCCGCGGCAAGGGCAAGCGCGCGATCTTCGACGCCGAGCACTTCTTCGACGGCTACCGCGACGACCCGGGGTTCGCCCTGGAATGCGTGCGCGCCGCGGCCGAGGGGGGGGCCGAGAACGTCACCCTCTGCGATACCAACGGCGGCAGCCTGCCCGGCTTCGTCGCCGAGGCGACCGCGGCGGCGGTCGATGCGCTGGGCGATGCGGTCGAGGTCGGCATCCACACCCACGACGACGCCGGCTGTGCGGTCGCCAACTCGCTCGCCGCGGTCGAAGCGGGGGCACGGCTCGTGCAGGGGACCGTCAACGGCTACGGCGAGCGCTGCGGCAACGCCAACCTGGCGACGATCCTGCCGGCGTTGCAGCTGAAGATGGGCTTCGACGTCGTCGCCCCGGAGCGGCTCGCACTTCTGACGCAGACGAGCCACTACCTCGATGAGCTCTGCAATATGACGCCGAATCCCGACCAGCCCTACGTCGGCCGGAACGCCTTCGCCCACAAGGCCGGCATGCACGCCGCCGGGGTCGAGGCCGACGCCCGCACCTTCGAGCACCTCGACCCGGTCCTGCTCGGCAACCAGCGCGAGATCCTCGCCTCCGAGCTGTCGGGCAAGGCGACGATCCGCACCCAGGCGGCGCAGGCCGGGCTCGATCTCGACGAGGAGGCCGCCGTGCACGCGGTCGAGCGGCTCAAGCAGCGCGAGCACCGCGGCTATCACTACGAGGCTGCTCCGGCTTCCTTCGAGCTGCTGCTGCGGCGCGAGGCCGGCGCCTACGAGTCGCTGTTCGAGCTGGAGAGCTTCAAGGTGGTGGTCGAGAAGCGCGCCGACGGCGAGGTCGAGACCGAGGCGACGATCAAGGTCAAGGTCGACGGCGAGCGCTACGTCCGGGTCGCCGAGGGCAACGGACCGGTGAACGCGCTTGACAGCGCGCTACGCGGCGCGATCGCCGACCGCTATCCGCACCTGGCCGACATCGAGCTGACCAACTACAAGGTGCGCATCCTCGACGAGAGCCACGGCACCGGCGCCGTAACCCGCGTCCTGCTCGACTCCTCCGACGGTGAGCGGGAGTGGGGGACGATCGGCGTCTCCGAGAACATCATCGAGGCCTCCTGGGAGGCCCTGGTCGACTCGCTCGAGTACGCCTTCCAGCCGCGCGGGTAGGGTGGCCGCCAGCATGGCCGCACCGCCTGACATCGAGCAGATCCCGCTCGCGCGACCGGAGATCGGCGCGCGGGAGGAGGAGCTGACGCTCGAAGTGCTGCGCTCCGGGCGCCTCTCGCTGGGTCCGATGGGGAAGCGTTTCGAGCGCGCCTTTGCCGCCTGGCAGGAGGTCGATGACGCCGTTGCGGTATCGAGCGGAACCACGGCCCTGCACCTCGGCGTGCGCGCCCTCGCCTGGACGTCGGGAGACGAGGTCCTGACCAGTCCCTTCAGCTTTGTCGCGTCGGCGAATTGTCTGCTCTACGAGGGTGTCCGGCCTGTCTTCTGCGACGTCGATCCAGTCACGCTCAACCTCGACCCGGCTGCGGTCGAGGCGGCCGTCGGCGAGCGCAGCGCCGGCATTCTGCCGGTTCACATCTTCGGCTTTCCGGCGGCGATGCCGGAGCTGGAGGCGATCGCCTCGCGTCATGGCCTCGGCGTCCTCGAGGATGCCTGCGAGGCGCTCGGCGCGGTTGACTCAGAGGGCCGCAGGGTCGGCACGCGCGGCAACCTCGCAACCTTTGCCTTCTACGCAAACAAGCAGCTGACCACCGGCGAGGGGGGGATGATCGTGCCCTCCAACCCGCAGATCGGCCAGCGCCTGCGCTCGGAGCGCAACCAGGGCCGCGCCGCCGACATGGGCTGGCTCGATCACGGTGGGCTTGGCTTCAACTACAGGTTGTCCGATCTCGCCGCGGCGCTCGGCGTCGCCCAGATGGAGAAGCTCGATGCGATGCTCGAGCGGCGCTCCGCGCTGGCGTCGCTCTACGCGGAAGGCCTGACTGGGATCCAGGGTGTCGAGCCCCCGATCGCCTCGCGCGGTGCGGAGCGGCGCAGCTGGTTCGTGTACACCGTGCGCCTTGCGGACGGCTTCGACCGGGATGCCGTGATCGCCGCGCTCGCCCAACGGGGGGTCGCCACCAAGGCCTATCTCCCCTGCATCCACCTCTTCCCCCACCTGCGCGAGCTTGGCTACCGCGAGGGCCAATTTCCCATCGCTGAAGCAGCGGCGGCGCACTCCTTTGCCCTGCCCTTCTTTCCGGCGATGACCGAGTCAGATGTAGCCCGGGTATGCGAGGCTCTCGCCGAGGCGCTGAGCTGATGTCCCGCTTCCGCAAAGACCCCGACCCGCGCTTCTGGCGCCTCAACCGCTCGCTTGGCTTCGACTGGCCGCTGGCGACCTACCTCGACCAGTCTCGGGCGCACGCCCGGGCGCTGGCCCGGATCGGGGTCCTCGACGACGACGAGCTCGAGCGGATGCTCGCCGGCCTCGACCGCGTCGCCGAACGAATCGGTGCCCACGGCTTCGAGTTCGAGTCCGGCGACGAGGACATCCACATGGCGATCGAGCGCCTGCTCGGCGAGGAGATCGGTCCGCTCGCCGGCAAGCTCCACACCGGCCGCTCGCGCAACGACCAGGTCGCCACCGACGTGGCGATGGTCGTCCAGGTGCACTCGCTGCAGGCGATCGAGCTGGCCGCGGGGGCGATGGACCGACTGCTGGAGCTCGCCAAGAAACACCGCGACTGGCCGATGCCCGGCTACACCCACCTGCAGCGTGCCCAGCCGGTCTACCTCGGCCACCACCTGCTCGCTTACTTCTGGATGCTTGCCCGCGATGTCCTGCGCTTCCAGTTCGCCCTCGACAGCGCCAGTGTGATGCCGCTCGGCTCGGGCGCCCTCGCGGGGGTCAACTGGGAGATCGACCGCGGCGCCGTCGCCGAGGACCTCGGCTTCGAGCACGTCAGCCACAACTCGATCGACGGCGCCTCCAACCGAGACTTCGTCCTCGACTACCTCTCGGCCGCCTCGATCTGCGCGATGCACCTCTCGCGGCTCGGCTCGGAGATCGTGATCTGGTCGAGCAGCGAGTTCGGCTTCTGCCAGCTCGACGAGTCCTTCTCCTCCGGCTCATCGATCATGCCGCAGAAGGTCAATCCCGACTCGGCCGAGCTGCTGCGCGCCAAGAGCCCGCGCGTCGCCGCGGACTTCCTCGCCCTGCTGGGGACGATGCACGCGCTGCCGCTGACCTACGGCAAGGACATGCAGGAGGACAAGGAGCCGCTCTTCGACGCCGTCGACACCGTCGAGGCCTGCCTCGACGCGGCGGAGGGGATGCTTGCCGGGATCGCCTTCGACCGCGAGCGGCTGGCGGAGGCTTCGGGCGACGAGATGCTGGCTGCGACCGAGGTCGCCGACCTGCTCGTCCGCAAGGGGGTGCCCTTCCGTGAGGCCCACGGAATCGTCGGCGGCCTGGTCCGCGATGCGGTCGAGCGCGGCGTCTCGCTCTCGGAGCTGAGCGAGAAGGACCTGGGGCAGCGCTCGGAGCACCTCGACGGCTCCTTCTACGAGGTGCTGAAGCGAGAGAGTTGGCTCGAGTCGAAGCGGATCGAGGGGGGGACCGGCTCGGCGGCGCTGGCGGATCAGATCGGGCTCGCCGACAGGACCCTGGCCGCGGTGCGCGCCCGGGTCCTCGACGAGCAATCGTGAACACCGCCGCGGCAGAGCGGCTCGACACCGGCTTCTTCGCCCGCTCGGTCCACACGGTGGCGCGAGAGCTGATTGGCTGCCGTCTCTTCTACGAGGGCTGCGGCGGCACGATCGTCGAGGCCGAGAGCTACGAGCGCGACGATCCTGCCTGCCACGCCTATGTTGGCCTGACCAGGCGCACCGAGACGCTGTTCGGACCGCCGGGGCACGCCTACGTCTACCTCTCCTACGGCATCCACAGCCTGCTCAACGCGGTTGCCGAACCTGAGGGCGAGGCGGCGGCGGTCCTGATCCGGGCGCTGGAGCCGACGGCGGGCCTGGGCGCGATGCGCGCGAGACGCGGCGAACGTCCCGATGCGGATCTCTGCTCGGGACCAGGCAAGCTGACCGAGGCGCTGGGGATCGGTCTCGACGCCAACGGTGCCGACCTGGCCGCCGAGCCGTTCCTGGTCCTCCCCCCGGCCATGGGCTGGAGCGGCCGCGTTCTCACCGGCCCCCGGGTGGGGATCACGAAAGCGGTAGACCGACCCTGGCGCTTCAGCCTCGCCGAGAGCCCATATGTCTCCAGGCCGCGACCGAGTCAGGGCTAACCGGCGGTGATCCCACCGCCGCCACCGCTTGATTCCGGTGCGGCTTCAGGCGCAGCTTCCGGCGCCGCTTCGACTTCCGGTGCGGCCCCGGGCGCCGGCGCCGGTTCTTCTTCGGACGGCGCCGGTTCGGATGAGGGTTCGACCGGCACGTAGCCTTCTTCTTCGCCGCCTTCGGTCGAGCCAGCCGATCGGCTCGCCTTTTCGCTTGCCGATTCCGCCGCCCTTTCTGCCTTGATGCTTTCCCAAGCCGAGATGACGCTGGCCCAGATCAGCGCCGGGAAGGTGCCGCCCATCACCGGGCCGCCGTTGTAAAGCGTCGTCATCGGCGTCGCCGTGTCCGCATAGCCGACCCAGACGCAGGCGGTGACTTCTTCCGTTGCTCCACAGAACCAGGCGTCGCCGTTGTTCTCGGTCGTGCCGGTCTTGCCCCACTGGCCGGCCGCGCCGATGTCGGCGTGCGTGCCGGTGCCACTGCTGACGACGGTTTCGAGGATGCTCTTCGCCTCTTCGGCCGTGCCTTCTTCGAGCACCTGTTCGTGGGTCGAGTCGTTGTCGCCGCCCTTGATCGTGTGGTCGTCCTTGTCCTCCACCTGGGTGTAGGCGACCGGGCTGTCGCCGGGCTCGGGGGCGAGGGTGCCGCTGACGCGGTCGCCGTTGTTGGCAAGCGTCATGTAGGCATATGCCCAGCCGAGCGGGGTCACCCCTTCTTTGAGTCCGCCGAGGACCATCGCCGGGTTGGTCGAGATCGGATCGCGGTAGCCCATCTTGTGGATCGTCGCTGCGATCGAGCGGGTCCGGTCCTCGACCGTCTTGCCGTTCAGGCCCTCGAGCGCCAGCTGGGCGTAGATCGAGTTGTCCGAGTAGGTCGTGGCGCAGATGATGCTGCAGGAGCCGAGGTAGGAATCCTCGTCGTTGTGGACGACGAACGTTTCTCTCCCGTGCTTGCCGAAGTGGAATTCCTGCGGGGCGGATTCGTAGACGGTTTCGGGGGAGATCCCCTCTTCGAGCGCCGTGATCAGCGTGAACGGCTTGATCGAGGAGCCGGGCTGGCGGTGGCCCAGCGTCGCCAGGTTGAACGGCTTGGTCTCGAAGTTGGGACCGCCCACCATCGCCTTGACCCCCGCGTTCTTGTTGTCGAGCACGACGACCGATGCGGTGGGGGGGAGGTAGCCGAGGTATGAGTTGACCGCTTCTTCGGCGGCGTTCTGCAGGCGCAGGTCGAGCGTCGTCTTCACCTTGAGGCCGCCGAAGAAGGTCTTCGCGGCGCCGTAGCGTTCGACCAGCTGCTGGCGCAGCCAGGAGGTGAAGTAGGGCGCCCTGGAGTCGAGCCGTGGCGGCTCGATGTCGCTGGGGGCCGGCAGCGCCTGCTGGGTGCCTTCTTCGAGCTGGGTCTCGGTTATGTAGCCCTGTTCGTACATCTTTTCGAGCACGATGTTGCGCCGCATGAGGGCGTTTTCGGGGTAGATCTTCGGGTCGTAGGCGGAGGGAGAGGCGATGATCCCGGCGAGCGTCGCCGCCTCCCAGGGCTCGAGCACCGAGGCACAGGGGTCGGTCGAGGTGCCGCAACCCGGGTGCGCCCTGCCGAAGTAGGTGCGGGCGGCTGCCTCGATCCCGTAGGCGCCCTCGCCGAAGTAGATCGTGTTGAGGTACTCGGTGAGGATTTTGTCCTTGCTCCAATGCCGCTCGAGCCGGTAGGCGAGAGCGGCCTCGCGGAACTTCTCGAAGATCGTGCGGCTGCCTTCGGCTTCGAGCGCGTTCTTGACGAACTGCTCGGTGATCGTCGAGGCGCCCTGAGCGGCGCTCTGGCTGAGGATATCCCTGATCAACGCGCGCCCGATGCCCTGGAAATCGACGCCGCTGTGTTCGTAGAAGCGCGCATCCTCGATCGAGACGACTGCGTTCTTGATGTTCGGAGAGATCTGTCCCGAGGTCAGCAGGATCTTGTTCTGGTTGCTGGTCAACGTGCCGATCGGCTCGCCGGAGGCGTCGAAGACCTCGCTGTTCTTGGAGGCCTTGAATTGGGCGAAGTTGTAGATCGCCGGGAGGTCTCTGGATACCGCGGTCATCATGCCGAAGACCAGCGAGACGATGGCGAGGATGCCGAGCCCGGAAAGCACGAAGAGGATGCGCAGCTTCTTCAGCCGCGGTCGCGCGGGCTTCTCCGGTGCCGCCGGCGGGGGCGACGGAACTGCGCCGCCCGGCCGGCGGGGCTTTGTTCCTAGGGCCGCCATCTGAGGTAGAGGCTCGGCGTGCCTCGGCCCGCCGAGCGGAGGCGGCAGTCTAGCATTGCCGCCGTGCCCGACTTGACGCGCAATGCGGTCGATGTGCTGCCCGAGGGGATGCTGGCCGAACAGCTCGCTGCCGGCAGGCCACTGCGGGTCAAGTTCGGCATCGACCCGACCACGGCCGACATCCACCTCGGCCACACGGTCGTCCTCAACAAGCTGCGCGAGCTCCAGGACGCGGGCCACCGGATAGTCCTCATCATCGGCGACTTCACCGCCCGGGTCGGCGATCCGAGCGGGCGCTCGGTACAGCGTCCGCTGCCCTCGGCGGAGGAGATCGAGGCCAACGTCGCCACCTACGAAGAGCAGGCCTTCAAGGTGCTGGACCGCGAGCGCATCGAGATCCGCTTCAACAGCGAGTGGCTGCGGATGCAGCCGGAGGAGCTCCTCGGACTGCTCGCACAGACGACCGTCGCCCGCCTCCTGGAGCGCGACGACTTCCAGAAGCGGATGGCCGCCGGGCAACCCGTGTCCGCGCTCGAGCTGCTCTACCCGCTGTTGCAGGGATACGACTCGGTCGCGGTCGAGGCCGACGTCGAGCTGGGGGGGACCGACCAGACGTTCAACCTGCTCTTCGGCCGCGACATGCAGTCCGCCTACGGCCAGAAGCCCCAATCGATCCTGACGATGCCGATCCTGGTTGGCACCGACGGCAAGCAGAAGATGAGCAAGTCGCTCGACAATTACGTCGGCGTAACCGAGGCGCCGGAGGAGATGTTCGGCAAGCTGATGCGCATCCCCGACGAGGCGATGGCCGAGTACTTCCGGCTGCTGTTGAGCGACGAGGTCCCTGCCGGGCCCCCAAACGAGGCCAAGCGCGAGCTCGGGCGGCGGATCGTGATCCGGTTCCATGACGAGGAGGCGGCAGCGGCAGCCGAGGCGCACTTCGATCGTCTCTTCGTGCGTCACGAGGCGCCGGAGGAGATCGAGGAGGTCGACCTCTCCAGCTTCCTCGCCGAGGATGGCGCCTCGGTCCACCTGCCGTTGCTGATGGCCGGGGCTTTCGCGATCAGCTCCAGCGAGGCGCGGCGCCTGCTTGGGCAGGGCGGGGTCAAGCTGGACGGGGAGCCGATCCCCGCCGACACGCTCGACCTCGAGCCAGCGGCGCTGGAGGGACGCGTGCTGCAGGTCGGCAAGCGCCGCTTCCGTCGCCTCCGAGCTCCTGCCTGAGCAGCCACTAGGCAAAGCGCCGCCGCAGCGCTATACTCCCGCGTCCCTCTGGGATTGGCCCTGTGCCGTCCCATGCGCAAATGACGGCGCGTCCCGCCGTCACAGAGGCGCAGCGGTCTTTGAAAACTGAGCAGCGTGCACTCCGCGGACCCTCGGGTCTGTGGATTGTTTGAGCCCGATCCACTCGGCTCGTCAGCGTGCCGAGTGGTCTGATTTACCCGTCATGCCGGCCGTCGTGTTTGTGTACCCGGCGGCCTGCCAGGCATGGCATCTCTCTGTAGAAGTACTCTTCACGGAGAGTTTGATCCTGGCTCAGGACGAACGCTGGCGGCGTGCTTAACACATGCAAGTGGTGCGACGAACCAGGGCTTGCCCTGGGGCCAAGCCGCGAACGGGTGAGTAACACGTGAGTAACCTGCCCCGATGACCGGGACAACCCGAGGAAACTCGGGCTAATACCGGATGTGGCGCACAATCGTAAGTTTGTGCGCTAAAGGAAGCTTCGGCCTCCGCATTGGGAGGGGCTCGCGGCCCATTAGCTTGTTGGTGGGGTAACGGCCTACCAAGGCAACGATGGGTAGCTGGTCTGAGAGGACGATCAGCCACACTGGGACTGAGACACGGCCCAGACTCCTACGGGAGGCAGCAGTGGGGAATCTTGCGCAATGCGCGAAAGCGTGACGC
>Ga0164299_10000013_pt1 | contig 83729 bp, 76 predicted proteins | sample Whisoiple_221_MG_FD_109712 | JGI IMG/M metagenome (GOLD analysis project Ga0164299, IMG submission 109712) | Unamended control soil microbial communities from upstate New York, USA - Whitman soil sample_221_MG | ecosystem: Environmental > Terrestrial > Soil > Agricultural land ...
CTTGCGGATGGTCTGCTCGGGGGTGTGTCTTTGCCTCTTCACCTGCTTCGGTCCTCCTTTGCCCATTGTCGCGGGCGGGAAGGACTCTCAAATAGGGCGGACCGATTTCAAGGGGGCGGGCCAGTTTCGGCGGGGGGTCACCCGGCTCCCGTGAGCGATCCAACCAAGAGATCGCTTGAATGGGCCATCCACAAGTACGGACAGGACGCGAAACCGTGGGATCGGTTTCTGCCGAGCTGACGGAGGCAACCGACTCAGGACCGCGTGCCGCCTACCGGCCAGCAGCCAGGCGTCCAGCTCTGAGCGCCATTCGGCCAACGAAGCGCGCCGCGGGGAAGCGATCAGCCGCAGTGTTTGGACGTAGGCCCTGGACTCGTGACCGATCCATCAGTCACTTGGGATCAAATCTAGCCTCAGGGACTTACGAGGTTGCGGCTGCGAGTGCCTGAACCAGATGTCCAGGACCGGCAACTAGACGAGGTGGAGCACCTGCTTCTAGCGGTCCCAACCACTGCACAGTCAGACCGGCCTCAATGCACAGCAACGTGCCCGCAGCAGCATCCCATCGAGACAAACGCTCGCTCTCGAAATAACAGATGTCGCACCGACCGGCGGCGGTCCACGCCAAGCTGAGCGCGACACATCCAAAGTTCCGTAGCTTGCCCACACTGTCGAAGACTGTTGCCATCGAGGCGGGGGTAGCCAGGCGACCCGTCGCAAGGACAGCCTCGTCAAGGCGGCGTGGTGCTGAGCCCTTCGCATGCTGGCGCTCACCCGGAGCGGACAGTCCAGCATTTCGCTGTGCGGCAAAAATTTCCCGCCTAACGGGGTCGGCGACGACGCCGACGAGCGTATTCTGACCATCCTCGCACGCGATGCTGGTGGCCCAGGGCGTAAGTTCGCGCAGATAGTTTTCGGTCCCGTCTAGCGGATCAACGATCCACCGAAGCCGACTCGTGCCCGCGCTTTCTCCGCTCTCCTCTCCGAAAATCCCGTCCGCCGGGCGCCGCCTCCTTAGTACCTCCTCTATAGCCTGTTCGGCTGTGCGGTCGGCTTCGGATACGAGGTCGGTGGGCCCACCCTTGGCAGTAGATCGGACGGTAGGATCGGAGAACTTTTCAATAAGAATGGCAGCCGCAGCGTTAGCTGCCTCAACGGCAACTGCCAATAGACTTTTCAAGTCTTCCGTCACCTTTGATCTCCGTTTGGCAAGCTCCAGAGTGCATCGAAAGTCCGTCGCAGGGAGAGGTAGAGCACCTGGTCCGCATCGCCTCGTGACTTATTGACACGGAGGAGCAAGTTCGACACGGTATAGGTCAGACCCCCCTCCCGGTAGTAGAAGCCCACCAGTGCCTTGTCGCCATTGAACACCACTCCCTCAACCATGCAGTGCTCCCAAGGAACGGCCTTGGACTCAAATCCGATACCAGCCCGCGACAGCATGGACGCCAGCCGATCAAGGTTCTCATCCACGCGTAACATGGAATCGCTGTTGCGAGTGCGGACAATTACCCTAACTCTCAAACCCTTCTTGATGCGGTCAACCCGATCATCTTCCAAGACCGTATGAAAGACCTGACGCAACCTGTCTCCAGCTGAGAATACGCAATCGACATATTCAGCGTGTGGAAGCTCCTGGCGTAAGGCATCCTCAAGTTGAATGTATTCGGGCCCTTTAGACAGTCGAAGGCGTTTGATTAGGCCGACCCCAACGATTGCTACCGTCACCAGCACCACGACCAAGCCCCCAAGAACAAGACTCCCGTCGATGCCTAGGACTTGGGCAACTGCGGCGATCACGGAGACAACGGTGACGAAGACTCCGACCGCGACTGCTGCGTGTGAGGTGTCAGCCATTGAGAGGTTGACCCAATTCCGCAAATAGCTGGCGGAATTCTTTCGGGAGGTTGTGCTTCCGCGCGATCACTTCATGGAGGAACTGCTCCCCAGCTCCTGATGCGAACTTGGTTTCGGCGAAAGGCGCAAGCGCACGGCGCAAGGCGTTGTCTGATATAGCCTCGATTGCTGCAAGTCGTCGTTCCAAGGGGCGCTTATCGACGCAATCGAATGAAGTACTGCGGTAGATAGAGTTGTAGATCGGCTCAGACTGACCTCGTTCACGATTGGGATAGTAGTCCGGACTTAGTTCATCCTTCCCCCAATAGAGAAACGCTTGCGCCTTATCGACGAATCTCAGTGCTCCATCGGGCGTCGACACGACGTGGTCGGCGTGGCCGTCGTGGTTTGCAATCAGCCAGTCGATCGGATGCTCAGCCAGAACCGATGCGATGACATCGTGGCGAGCAAGAATGGTTTGCTGGGACAGAGACGCAGCATCGATAAGGGGCTGAATGGTCCCAAGTCGCGCCTCCCACACGTACATCGCTACTTCTACCGTCGTCTCAGGGTCAAGGAGCGCTCGCACCCTTGACGCGGCGATCTCGGAGCTTGCGGCTAGGATTCGGGGACCCGGCCCGTAGATCTTGAAGAGAAATTTACGGCCCGCCGGATCGATCATTACTAGCTTGGGATACTTGCCAGCAAGGTCTGGTTGCTCTGACCTAAGCGGCCGGAGTAGCACATCGGTGGGAAGTATCAGATCGATCATATAACTTCGGGTGGAGTTCTAGCATCTTCCGTCGGTGTCTGGAGTTGCGACGAACCTACGGCGTCCGAGTTAGTGTGTTTGGCGTATTGCGAGTTGAGAGCGATTCTTCTGCGGTGAGCTTCGGCAGCACGTCGTACGTATGACTAACAGTCTGAAGTAGTCTGTAGCAATGGCGCGGGTGAAATCCGGCAGCATCGTGGATTCAACCCGTGATCTGCTTGTGGGGAGAGTCCGTAGAGCTCAGGCCGAGTTGGTCATCGCGGCACCGTTCCTGTCGTCTGGTGTTGCAGCGGAAATATCGCGGGCTTCACTCGCGGCTCGCGCGAAATCACGCATGCTGTTGACGGCATTGAACGATGATGCCGTGGCGAGGGGCTACCTTGATCCAGCCGGACTTCGCCTGCTTGCTGAATCCGGCTTTGAGATTCGCAGCATTCGCAATCTCCACGCGAAGTTTGCCTTGGTGGACCGGGAGTGGGGCGTGATCGGTTCGGGGAATCTCACGACGAGAGGACTTGCAGGGAAGCGTCGTCGAAACCTCGAGCTTGGAGTTGTGCTGACGACCCCTCAGGTTGTGGCGGCCCGGAGGATTGCGATGCGGTGGTGGAGATTGAGTGGGCCTGTAGACGAGAAGGCCCTGAGCAAGAGCGAACGGCTGGCAGGCTCTCGCCGCTCGGGCTGGCGGCGACGTGGAGGGGTTGGGCCGTTCCTTTACGGGGAGGACGAAGATGAGTCGATCCCAGACCTTGGCCGTCGAGACAAACAAGGCAACCGAAAGAGAACGGGACTGTGGCTGAAGATGCTCTACCACCACACGCGGCGTGATGATCCCAACTGGTGGCGACGGGTAAAATGGGTCAGCGATGGTCGCCCTCCGCCGTCCGCAGATCGACTCGTTGGCGGTCCGCGCTACGAGATCGGCGATCTCCTAATTTTCTATCTGCTTGAGAAGGGCGGCTCCGTGCGGTGTTGTCCGGCTGTCGCTGAAGTACAGAGCGAACCGCGATACGAACCGGAGTTCGTTGCCGAGAATGCTTTCCCCGGTGACGAGCTTCAGTGGCCGTGGGTCACGAATGTAAAGGTGCTTGACAGCATTTCGCTTGACGATGCACCGCGCTTGGCGGATCTGGAGGTGGCGCCGCAGTCGGTGCGCCAGCAGGGTCGGATTGTGCTTGAAGCTGGGCAGTTCGAGGCTGCAAGGGCGAAGATAGCGGCGGGCGCGTAGCCGTTGCTCATTGCCTAGCGGTAAGAGCGTTTGCGCTCTGGGTCAACACCCAGTCCGAAGCCCCTGGGAGGACTGAAAAATCGTGGTGTCGTGGGTTCGATTCCCACCCCCCTCGCCATCTCACGCTAGATCCGCTTGCATGATGGGGATGCTCAGCCGCATCAGCTGTAAGCGCAGTGTCGATCCGTCGCGAACTCTGCGCAGCAAGGCGACGACATCTGTCGGCTCTGACTGGTGCGCTCGCAGGGCGGCGGCTCGCTCCAGCAGTTCGGCGAAGCTTTTGGAATCACCTTTTGCCACTACGCCGGCGGCCCTCAACGCTTCGCGTACGACCTCGCTCTTGGTCTTGCCCGAGCGCCGCGCTCGGGTCTCGATTCCTCGCGCGAGATCGTCCCCGAGCCTGACCGACAGCCGCTGTGTCATGGGCAAGCCTCCAGGGCCAGGGTAGCTCGCCGACCGAAGTGAGCGCGGAGGCGCATTTCGCTGCCTTCTGTCTCCGAGACAACGAGATGGCAGACGGTACACTGGTTGCTGATGAGCGCCAGAGAGATAGTCCTGGAGCATGCGCGCGACTGGAGCGAGGAGCAAGCCCGGCGCGCTCTGGTGGCGGCTGAGGGCAGCCAACCCGTCCGGCGAGAGAGCCGCGTCACCGAGCACCGTGCCCTGATGGAGCGAGCCGCCGCCCTGCGAGCGCGCCAGGCAAGGACGTCGGATGTCGCCGCCCTGGTGCGCGAGGCTCGCGACGAGCTGGAGCAGCGCGGCTCATAGCCACGCGCGTCGTCATCGACGCCAGCTTCGTGCTGGCGCTGGTCCTTGACGAACCCCATACCGAGAAGGTCGCAGATCTGCTGGGTCGCCTGGTGGTCGAAGGAACCGAGCTGCACGCTCCCTTGCTCGCCCAGTACGAGATCGCCAGCGTGCTCACCAGAAAGCGGGCCCAAGGAGAGCTTTCCCGCGAGGAGACGGATGAGGCACTGGCGATCGTCGATCGACTCGACCTGATCTTCCACATCGCGCCCGACAAGGCTCGCGCAATCGAGATAGCGCTGGAGCTGAAACGGCACTCCGCATACGATGCTGCCTACCTGGCTCTGGCGGAGCAGCTCGACGGCGAGCTGTGGACGCTCGACGGGCGGCTCGCCCGCAATGCCGGCAGCCGATACCCGGTCAGCCTGATCGACTGACTCTCGATTTCGGCCGCGCCGCATCCTGCGACGTCAGGGCTGAGCTCCAAGCGCTGCGTCGAGCACCGCCGAGATCAGCTCCGGCTGTTCGATCTGCGGGTAGTGGCCTGCGTCGGGCAGTTCGATCGTCTCGACGCCGGGGCGCAGCTCGCGCAGGCCGTCGAGCACCGCCGGCCGCGCCACCGGGTCGTGCAAGCCCCAGGCCAGGGTCAGCGCGCCGGGCCAGTCGCGCAGGGCGCCGTGCCAGCGCTCGGTGAAGCGTTCGCGCTCGTCCATGTAGTGGATCGTCCTGTGAGCGATGCGCTGGCCGCCGTCGTGGGTCAGCAGCGACCACTGGTCCGCCGCCTCTTCGGCACCGAGTGGATGCTCGGGGGAGAAGATGCGGGCGAACTGGGTGCGGAAGCCGCGCTCGTTGGTCAGCCGGGCGAACACCGGCCCGAGCGGGCTGCGCAGCAGTCGCTGGCCGACGGTCGGCTTGGCCAGGTGCAGCAGCATGCTGCCGTTGAAGAGCAGCGCGCCAGGCATCTCGAAGCCGAGCTCGCCGCGCAGGTCGCGGGCCATCAGCTCGGTGGCGACCGAGGTGCCCATGTCGTGGCCGACGACGAAGACCCGTGCCGTCCCGGCACGCCGCACCAGCTCCTCGGCCGCGTCGGCCTGCCAGGCGAGCGTGTAGGTGTGGTCGCGCGGCTTCTCGTAGAGGCCGAAGCCGAGGAAGGCGAAAGCCACGCCGGCCTCGCCCGGCGGCCGCAGCTCGAACAGCGGTCGCCAGTCGTAGGAGCTGGAGGGGAAGCCGTGCAGGAAGAGCAGCAGCACGCCGCCCCCCCGTCGCCGCACGAACAGCCTGCGGCCGAGAACCTCCTCGATCGCCCCCTCGTCGCGCCAGCGCTCCACCCGGTCCGTCAGCAAACCCGGCGCCTAACCTCGGGCGACGAAGCCGTCAGGCTCCTCGACCACCGTGTTGGTCAGCTCGCCGATCCCCTCGATCTCGACCCTCACCGTGTCGCCGACGTGGAGCAGGTTGTCGCGGACGGGCTGGCGGCCGAGGCCGACGCCGGCCGGGGTGCCGGTGGCGATTACGTCGCCGGGCTCCAGGGTGAAGGCTTCGGAGAGGTGGGAGACCTGCTGGAAGCAGTCGAAGACCATCTCGCTCGTGCGCGCGTCCTGGCGCAGCTCGTCGCCCACGTAGCAGCGGATCGCCAGGTCGTTCGGGTCGCCCAGCTCATCCGCGGTGATCAGCCAGGGGCCGAGCGGCCCGTGGGTGTCGAAGGACTTGCCGATCGTCATCGTCTGCGCCCGCCCCTGCCAGTCGCGCACGCTGACGTCGTCGGCGCAGGTGTAGCCGGCGATCACCTCGTGCGCCCGCTCGACCGGCACATGGCGGCAGCGCTTGCCGATCACCACGGCCAGCTCGGCCTCGTAATCGAGGAAGGTGGAGACCTTGGGCATATGGATCTCCGCGTCGGGACCGACAACGCAGGTCACCTGCTTGTTGAAGAAGACCGGCACCTCGGGCGCCTCCATCCCCATCTCGGCGATGTGGTCGCGATAGTTGAGCGCGATCGCCAGGTACTTGCGGGGGGTCGCGGGCGCCAGCAGCTGCGCGTCAGCGAGCGGGATGCGGGGTGCTCCCATGACCATCTCCGTCAGGGCGTCCGGGCCGACCGCCGCGAGCGCGGCTGCCGGTTCCTGCGGCACCTCCGCCGAGGAGAGGTCGACGACCTCATCGCCCTCGACGATCCCGAGTCCCGACAACCCCTCAGCTGTAAGAAAGCGACAGAGCCTCATCGCGCTCGACTCTGCCACATCGAGCCGAGTTCGCGTTTTGTGGCAATAGGTCCGACAAAAGGCGAACTCGCCGTCGTGTCAGCCGCTCATTTCTTCAACAAGCTCGCCCACGCGCCGCTCGATCTCCTCGCGCGTGGCTCGGACCTCCTCCAGCGGGCGGCCCTTGGGGTCGGGCAGGTCCCAGTCGACGTAGCGCTTGCCGGGGATGTAGGGGCACTCGTCGCCGCAGCCCATCGTCACGACGACGTCGGCCCACTCGGCGTCCGCACGGCTGAGCTTGCTGGGGACGCGTTCGCTGAGGTCGATGCCGAGCTCGTCCATCGCCTCGACCACCTCGGGGTGGACGCGCTCGCCCGGCATCGTCCCGGCCGAGCGCGCCTCGTGGCGCTCACCGGCGGCGCGTTCGAACAGCGCCTGGCTCATCTGCGAGCGCCCCGCGTTGTGCAGGCAGACGAAGAGCGCGCGGGCCATCAGGCGCGCTCCGACTGCGGCGCGCTCGCCGGAACGTGCTCGCCGCGGACCAGCTGGTATGCGAGCGCGCCGAGGGCAGCGCCGGCGATCGGGGCGACGATGTAGATCCAGAGGTCGTGCAGCTCACCCGAGACGAGCGCCGGGCCGAGCGAGCGCGCCGGGTTCATCGAGGCGCCGGTGATCGGCCCGCCGAAGAGGGCATCGAGGCCGACCGTGCCGCCGATCGCGATCGCCGCCCCGGCGCCGACCGCGCGGGTGTCGGTCGCCACGGCCATGATCACGAACATCAGGAAGGCGGTCAGAACCGCCTCGTAGACCAAGGCGCTGCCGGCGCTGACGCTGGGAAGGGTGGCGCCGAGCGAGGCCGGCTCGCTCGGCCAGACGGCGAGCAGCAGCGCCGCGGCTGCAAGCGCGCCGAGGATTTGGGCCGCGATATAGGCGAGCGCCTCGCGTCCGGGGAAGTGGCGCGTGAGGGCGAAGGCCAGCGTGACCGCTGGGTTGAGGTGGGCGCCGGAGAGGTGACCGGTGGCGTAGACCATCGCCATGATCACCAGGCCGAAGACGAGCGAGACGCCGACGGCGCCGAGCGCTCCAGCGTGGACCGTGTTGGTGACGATCGCCCCGCAGCCGGCGAAGACCAGGGCGAAGGCGCCGATGCACTCGGCAGCGGAGCGACGCAGCAGGTCGGGCCGGTCGTTCACGCGAAGACCTCGCGCACCGAATCGAGCGCCCCCGGCACGAGGCTGAAGTAGCTGTAGGTGCCGCGCGTCTCGCGCGTGACGATCCCGGCCTCGACCAGCTGCTTCAGGTGGTGGCTGACGGTGCCCTGGGAGAGCCCGAGCAGCGGCTGCACCTCGCAGACGCAGACCGGCTCGCCGCCGGCCCGCAACAGCAGGTTGACGATCCGCAGGCGGTGCCGGTCGGCGAGCGACTTGATCACCGTCTCGAGTTCAGCCGCGCGTCCGTCGGAGAGCGAGGAGCCGGCGAGTGGGGTGCAGCAATCGATCACTGGAAGCTCGGCCGCCATGCAGCCGCACAGTACACGATTCATCGATCTTTATCGATGAAGACTCAGCTACAATCGGCACCGAGCGATGGGGCTCGCTCCCTTATAAGCGCGGTTCGATCCGCTGACGGTCCCTACCACGTCCATCGACGCTGATAGGAGGCCTGCGCAAATGCGAGCAACGCGATTCGACCTTCGCCGCCTGGCCGCGATCTACGCCGGCGGCACGCTCGGGGCGCTGCTGCGGGTGGGGCTTGCCGAGGCGGCGCCGCACGGACCAGACGCGTGGCCGTGGGCGACCTTTGTCGTCAACATGGCCGGCGCGCTGCTGCTCGGCTACTTCGTCGCCCGCCTGCGCGACCATCCCGAGGACAGCCTCGCGCACCCCTTCCTCACCACCGGGATCTGCGGCACCCTGACCACCTTCTCGACCATGCAGCTGGAGCTGTTCGAGCTGGTCGACGGGGGGCACCTCGGCCTCGCCGCTGCCTACGTCGGCGTGACCCTCGCCGTCGGCTACGCCTTCGTGCGGCTCGGGATGGCCCTGGAGCGCCGCCCTGAGGTCGCTCGGTGACAGGCCAACGGAGCGTGTGAGGTGAGCGCACCCGCCTGGATCGTCGTGGGCCTCCTCGGCGGGGCTGCCGCCGCGGCCCGCTACCTGATCGACACCGCGGTCACCGCCCGCACCGACCACCCCTTCCCGCACGGCATCCTGGCGATCAACATCGCCGGCGCGCTGGCGCTCGGTCTGGTCGCCGGCGCCGCGCTGGAAGGGCAGACGCTGGTGATCGTCGCCGGCGGCGGCATCGGTTCCTTCACCACCTTCTCCACCTGGATCCTCGACTCCCACCGGCTCGCCGACGCCGGCCACACCCACCTCGTCTGGCTCAACCTCGGCCTCTCGCTGCTCGCCGGCTTCGCCGCCGTCACCCTCGGTCACTGGCTCGGGGCGGCGCTGTAGGAGCGCGTTCGCTGTTTGTCGCCCTATGCGCGACAAACAGCGAACGCACCTCCTCCCGGTTGCGACGAGCCGTCCGCGCGCGGTTCTACCTTGATCTGCAATGGATCAGCTTGATCCCACCATGTTCCAAGAGGCCCTGATCGACACCTCCGGCGGTGCGCGCGCTCAGCCGGCCCAGCCCGCAGAGCCGGCCCAGCCCGCCGCGCGGATCCCCCTGCGCGAGCTCGAGGACGGCCAGCGGGTGAAGGGCATCTACGCCGTGCGCGAGCGTGAGCTGCGGCGCAAGCGCAACGGTGAGCCCTGGCTGCGGCTGGTTCTCTGCGACGCCAGCGGCAGCGCCGAGGCGGTCGCCTGGGAGGACGCGGAGACGCTCTACGCGCTGGCCGCACCCGGAACGGCGGTCGAGGTCGGTGGCGTCTTCGAGATGAGCGAGCGCTGGGGCGCCAAGGTCAAGCTCTCGACGCTGCGGGAGGCTGCGCTCGACGAGTACGATCCCGCTGAGCTCGCGGCCGAATCGGAGGTCTCCCTCGCGGAGCTGGAGGGCAAACTGCGCCAGTTGCTGGAGACGGTGCAGGAGCCCCAGCTGCGCGAGCTGCTCAACCGCTTCTTCGGCGAGGGCTCACCAATCTGGGCGCGCTTTCGCGATGCGCCGGCGGCCAAGGTCTACCACCAGGCCTACCGCCACGGCCTGCTCGAGCACACCGTCTCCGTCGCTCAGGCCGTCAGCGCCGCAGCCAACTTCTTTCCCGGCATCGACCGCGAGGTGGCCGTCGCCGGCGCTCTCCTGCACGACATCGGCAAGACCGTCGCCTATAACGACGACCCGCTGGCGATCGACCTCACCGACGCCGGCCGCCTGCAGGGCGAGATCCCGCTCGGCTACTACACCGTGCGCCGCGAGATCGAGGAGATCCCCGGCTTCGACCCCGCCCTCGCCCAGGCCGTCCTGCACATCATCCTCAGCCACCACGGCTCACTCGAGCACGGCTCACCGGTGGTACCCGCCACCCGCGAGGCCGTCCTCGTCCACATGATCGACAACCTCGGCGGCCGCCTCGGCAGCTTCGACCGGCTGGAGCGCGAGCTCCCCGCCGGGGAGTCCTGGTCGAGATTCGACCGGGCCCTATCGGGCTCCGCCTACTTCGGCCAGCGCCAGGCCGCCTGATCCGCTGCTCTCAGAATCTACGAGTGCAGCGTTCGATCCTCTCCACATCCTGACGCGCGTGCTTGATGCAGTGGATCAGCCGCTGCGGGTTGCCGCCCTGGGACCTGGTCAGCTTGAACGAGCGGCGAATCTGGCGCTGAACCTGAACGTTGACCGTGTTCAGGGTCTTGCCGATCTGGTCGAGCCCGGATGAATGGAAGGCCTCCTCGGTCGTATTGAGGACCGGCTTGACGATGAACAGGTAGGCACAGAAGAGGATGCCGGCGCCCACCGCGAGGCGGATGATCCCGCTGGTCAGGTTGCCGAAGAGGTTGCGAAGGATGTCCACGCTGCGGCCACTCTATCCCTCTCGAAAGGGGCAAAATGCGGGATTAGGGCGATTGCCGCGGGGGTTCGCCAGGTCGCCCTCACTATCCTGGGCTCGTGGCAAAGGACACCGAGAAGCTGATCCGCCAGCTCTCGCTGATCTCCTTCCTGATGGCGCAGGGCAGGCCGGTCTCGGCGCTGGAGATCAAGCGCGAGGTGGAGGGCTACAGCGACATGAACGACGACGCCTTCGCGCGCCGCTTCTATGCCGATCGGGCCGAGCTGGAGAGCCTCGGCATTCAGCTCGGGGTGGAGAAACCGGGCGAGGGGTTCTTCGAGGCGGAGCTCTACTCGCTGCCGCCGGAGAACTTCTACCTCGACCCGATCAAGTTCTCCGATGACGAGCTGGCCTCGCTGAGCACGGCGCTCTCGTTGCTCACCGACGGCGGTTTCGCTTACGCCGAGCCGCTGCGCCTTGCCCTGCAGCAGGTTGCATGGGGCCACCCGAACCCGGTCAGCGAGGGCGAACGGGCGCCGGTTGAGATAGCGATGACGGCCTCGGCCGGCGGCCGCGACCTCTCCCAACGCCTCTCCAAGATCGAGACGGCGATCTCGCGCCGCAAGACGATCGAGTTCACCTACTACACGATGGAGCGCGACGAGACCGAGAAGCGCAAGGTCGATCCCTACCACCTCGTCTTCCGCTCGGGCCAGTTCTACCTGATCGGTCATGCGCACGAGCGCGACGCAGTGCGTGTCTTCCGCCTCTCCCGCATCCAGGGCAAGGTCGGCTACGCCTCCAAGGCCGAGCACGACTTCTCCCCGCCAGAGGACTTCGACCGCCGCGACTACGGCCAGCGTGCCGACTGGCAGCTGGGGGAGATCCGCGGCACGTCGAAGATCTTCGTCCGCGACCGCATCGCCTGGCTGATCGAGCGCGACTTCGGCGGCTACGGCGAGCTGCGCCCGGCGCGCAAGGCCGACGAAGCGCCGGGCAAGGGCTCGGTCTTCGAGACCGCTTACGCTTCACCGCGCGAGCTGATCGCCTGGGTGCTGCGCTGGCGCCAGAACGCCGAGGTGCTGGAGCCTGACGAGCTGCGACAGGAAGCACGCGAGCGACTCGACCTGCTCCACGACCGCCACCGCAGCGACTTCGAGCCGGCCGAGGTCGTCGACCGCCCCCTGCGCGAGGCGCCGCCGCGCTCGCGCGGCAACGGGCGCGGCGAGGCCGCGATCCGCCCCGAGCGTTTTGCCCGCCTCGTCACCCTCGCCGGCCTCTTGATCGACTCGGCGAAGAAAGGCGAGCGGCTGAGCGTCACCGACCTGCGCCAGCGGCTGGAGCTGACCGGCGAGGAGCTGCAGGAGGACATCGACCTGCTCAACGTGGTCAACTTCGGCGGCGGAACCTACGTCCTCTATGCCGAAGTCCTCGGCGACGAGATCGAGGTCGACTCCGAGCCCTACGGCGACAACTTCGCCCGCCCGGCGCGGCTGCTGCCGCTGGAGGCCAAGGCGCTGATCGCCGCGATCGACCTGTTCGGCGACCACCTGCCGCAGGGTGGCCTGCAGAGCGCTCGCAAGAAGATCGTCGACGCGCTCGGCCACGACCCCTCCGAGGAGGGGCTGGAGATCGCCGCCGGCAGCGGCGGCGACACCGAGGTGGCGCGGGTCGTCAACGAAGCGATCGCCTCCCGCCAGGTGCTGGAGATCCAGTACTACAAGGAGAACGAGGACCAGTTCACCAAACGGCGGGTCGAGCCCTACCGGCTGGAGAACGGGCGCGAGGGGTGGTATGTCGAGTGCTACGACCTGACCAAAGAGGGCATTCGCCACTTCAAGCTCGACCGGGTGAAAGAGGCGGCACCGAGCGAGGAGACCTACGAGCCGCGGCACGAGGTCGAAGAGCTGGCCGGGGTCGAGGGCTGGATGACCGACGGCGAGGTGCCGACCGCGCAGGTAGCCCGGGTCTGGGTCTCACCCGAGCGCGCCCGTTGGCTGCGCGAGGAGCGCACCGTGGTCGAGGAGCTCGCCGACGGCGCCGTCGTCGTCGAGCTGCCCTACGCCGGCACCTCCTGGCTGGTGCGCGAGGTCCTGCGCGGTGCCGGCGACCTGGTCGTGCTGGAGCCCGAGGAGGCGCGTGAGGCGATCGCGGCGGAAGTCGCGGCCAGCGCTGCGTGAGGTGACGCACGCGCCAGGACGCGGTGAGATTCTGAGGATTGTGGCGCCTAATCCGGGGCCGATGACGCTGGCGGGGACCAACACCTATCTGTATGGGTCGGGGCCTTGCACGGTGATCGATCCCGGACCCGACGACGCTGCTCATCTCGATGCGGTTCGCGTCGCCGCCGAGCAGCGCGGCGGGATCGGCCTCGTCCTGCTCACCCACAGCCACGGCGATCACGCGGCCGGCGCCGAGCGTCTCGGGGTCGAGGTGGTGCTGCTCGGCGACGGCGAGGAGCACGGCGGCCTGCGTGCGCTTGCGACGCCGGGCCACGCCGCCGACCACGCTTGCTTCCTGACCGAGGACGGCGTCTGCTTCAGCGGCGATCTCATCCTCGGCGAGGGCTCGACCTTCGTCCCGCCCGACGGCGGCTCGCTGGCCGCCTACATGGATTCGCTGCGCCGGTTGCAGGCTGAGCAAATCGAGCTGATCTGTCCCGGCCATGGCCCCTGGGTCACCGACCCGGCGGCGAAGCTGGCCGAGTACGTCGAGCACCGCGAGATGCGCGAGCACCGCCTCCTGGCCGCCCTCGAGCGGGGCGAGCGCTCAAAGAAGGCACTCCTCGCCGAGGCCTGGTCCGACGTCCCCACCGAGCTGCGCTCCGCCGCGGCGATGGTCATGGACGCCCACCTGCAGAAGCTCGAGGCAGAAGAGCGGCTGCCCGGCGACATCGTTGCTTGATGCAGCGATGGCGAAACTTCTAACGCGTCAAGTATCTGGCTAGGACGACGGCGTCCGGTTGGGACTGGCCAGAGCGGACGCGGCCACCGATTAGCAGTCTTCCTGACATGTCGATCGCAATGTCATCGGCGCTGACGTCTGTACGCTGGCCGAGATCCGTTCTGATCCAGCCGCCGCGTCCGAAGCGTCGGTCCGGTTTGCCCGACGGGAGCAAGCGAATGACGGTGAGGAAAGCCCTGGGGCTTCTCCCACTTCGCTTTGGCACAGCCACGGATCCAGCCAGCAAAACACGCCCTCGACTGTCAACTGCAACCGATGCCAATTCGGGCGACCCGTTATCGGGTTGCTTCACTATCGCCCTGCCTTGATCGCCAAAGCGACGATCGACACGGCCGCTTGCCGATGCCCGGACGATCTTCCAGGCTCGGAATGGCGAGCGGTCGGGCGGTTGGAAATCGGGTTGCTGCAGCATGATGAGGCGTCCGGAGTCCTCACATGTCAGAGGCCCTGAGCCCCCGCGCACGTATGCCGATCCACCCATACCAAAGGCAGGGTCGAGGCTTCCGTCACCGCGCAGACGGGTAAGCCAACTGGTTTGGGGGCTAGTCGGTTCATAGGGATCCGCACTGTATTCACTGTAGATCGAGAAACTGGAAGAGGCGATGACGGGCTCGTCTCCGGTAGAGATGCAGAAGTCCGAGTAGATCATCTGCCTGCTGAGGAGGTCATCCGCGATGCCGTCGCCCCCGCCGAAAGTCGGATCGAGATCCCCCGATGGCATGAGCCGAGCCAGCGCATCGGTGACCCAGCCGAAATGGGGGTGTCCTTCGCTGGGAGGAAGTCCCAGCTCGCCGATCGCCATCACGATCCTTCCAGCGGAGTCGAGCCTCGCCGAGTCGATGCTGGCAAGGGGGATGCCTCCGGTGTAGGTGGAGAAGGGCTGGAACCCCAGGCTGGAACGAACAATCCCGTCACCGTCGCCGAAGCCGGAGTCGAGTTTCCCGGTCGCATCGAAGCGCATGACAACCGCAAAGCTCGGATTGACGCGAATCGGGACATAGCCGGGTATTTCGCGCGTGATGCTCGGATCAGTTGCAGTTCCGAAGACCAGAACTCTTCCCTCCGCGTCGAACGCAACATCGGTAAGCATGAAAGGAAGTCCTTCGACTGCCGTGACCGTCAGCTTGCCGGCTTCTCCGAAACGAGGGTCGAGATCACCGTTCGGGCCATAGCGGAGGACGACATCTCCGCGAGTCGCCACAATCGAGCCGTCGGCGGCTGTCGCGAGGTGAACCCTAGCCGGCGTCAATCGGTCTATCTTCGCCTCGACGCGACCCCTTTTGCCGAAGGTACGGTCGAGTTCCCCCGGCTTCGCGATGCTCGCGGTCGGTGCCACGGCGGCGAGTGCTGCCAGCACGAGTGCGCACCATGCACACCACCCGATGATTTGCCGCAGACTCATTGTGCCAATGCTCAGCCGCTGCCCAGGTAGCGGGCGATCGCGAAGGCGTTGGCGCTCTTGGGACCGGCGAACTTGCCGCCGACCACGATGCGGCGCGCCGGATCGACCAGGATGTCGCTGGCGCGGACGTTGGCCCTGGCGCCGAAGCGGGTGCTCACCTGGCCGTGATGGCCGAAGTGCAAATCCAACCGGCCCGATGGGGTCGTGCGGATCAGCAGGAATCTCATTTGGGCCCCTCTGTTCTGCTTCGGTTTGCGCTTGACAGTTCCCGCGAGTAGGACGCGGCCCTTCGAATCCACGGTTAGGGCCGCGAGCGAGCCGCCTTTTGGCGGCTCGACCAGGGCTGCGCCGTTGTCGCCAAAGCGGTGGTCGCGGGTGCCGTTGGGACGCAGACGGAGGACCTGACCACCCGATTCGATCCAGTTGCCGTGTGAGAGTTCGACCGTGCGCGTCAGCAGGACGATCTTCCCGTCGGGCGCAGCGGCGAGGTCGGAGACGCGGGTGAACGGGTGCGACCAGAAGCCGTCGCCGTCGAACGCCTGGTTCAGTGAGCTGTCGCCGATTCCGGCCACGACCGATGGCTGCCCCGGCCCGCCGCTGCGACAGGGGTCCTCACCGGCTCCGACCGCGAACAGGCCGCTCGCGGCGGGCGTCGGCAGCGCGAGCCACGAGAGACCGACGATGGCTGCGGCCGCGCCACCGGCGAACCCGGGGTCGGGGCTGCCGTCGGCTGCCCGCCGCGCGACGAACGCTTGCGCCTTTTCATAGCGTTCCTGGGACGCGCCGCAGCGGCCGACTTCGGCAGCCGAGCTGCCGGTCACGATCGGCCGGTCCTGACCGTCAACGGCGAGGCCGACCAGGGAAACCGTCGGCTCCGAATACGGCTTGCCTTCGAAGGTTGCGGGCGGCGCGCCGAAGTAGGAGTTGATCACGCCACCGGAGCCGAAGCTCGGGTCAGGCGCACCGTTGGGGCTGTAGCGGCGGACCGTGCCGATGCTCGGGAGTGGGCCGGGCACCGCCAGGTTGTCCAGGCCGATGCCGTTCGTCGCCTTGGTCGTCCCGGCGATGAGGACGCGACCTTGCGAATCGACTGCCACGTCCGCCAGCTGGAAGCGGAAGCCATCGATCCCTTCGATCGGGACGGCGCCGTTGCCGCCGAAACCTGGGTCGCGGCGGCCATTGGCCAGATAGCGGACGATCGCATGGCTGCTGGCGGCGACGATCTTGCCCCCGGGCGCGCCGGCCATCGCGATCCGGCCCGGGGCGAATTCGAACGGAAGTGCGTAATTGGGGTACGAGCGAACGCGTTCCGGTTTGGGAAAGATCGTCACGACCTTGCCGTCGCCGTTGAACCCACGGTCCAGCGCCCCGGGACGCGCGGCGGCAACGGTTGGCAAGGCGAGAAGAGCGGCGAAGCACGCCAGTAGCCCTTCGATATGTCGTTTGCCTATCCCCACCGTAGGTTCACAACCCTGGAGGAGGGGAAAGGTATCGAATCGTTCCGGAAGCAATCCTGGCTGGCCAGCCAGTAAGGTGGTTGGGTGAATCGCAGGCGGGTGACGAGAGCAGGGCTTGTGGCCGGGGCAGCCGGGACCAGCTTGGCTGCGGCCTCGACCGCTGCCCTCTGGCATTGGCTGGCGCGGCGGCCGCTGCCGAAGCAGAAGGGGACGATCGAGCTGGGCGGGCTCGAGGGGCCGGTGCGGGTGCGACGCGATCGCTGGGGCGTGCCCCACGTCGAGGCCGGCAGCGCCGCCGACCTCTGGTTTGCTGAGGGCTTCTGCCACGGCCAGGACCGGCTCTGGCAGATGGACTTCTACCGGCGCGTGCTCTCCGGCCGGGTCTCCGAGTTCGCCGGCGAGGAGGGCCTGCCGGTCGATCGGCTGATGCGCACGTTGGGGATGCGGCGCACGGCCGAGCACGAGGCGGCGGCAATCGACCCTGAGCTCTGCACGCTGCTGGAGCGCTTCTGCGAGGGGATCAATGCGGCTGCGGCGAGCGCCAAGGCGCCGCCCTTCGAGATGCGCCTGCTGCGGCTCGAGTTCGAGCCCTGGCGCCCCGCCGACATCCTCGGCCTCGGCAAGCTGCTCGCCTTCGGCCTCTCGACCAACTGGGAGAAGGAGCTGCTGCGAGCCGACATGACTCGCGAGCTCGGTCCCGAGCTGGCCGCCCGGCTCGACCCCGGCTACCCGGCCGACAACCCGCTCGTCACCCAGGAACCCTGGTCGGGCGACGGCCTCGGTCTGGCCGAGCAGATCGACGCGGTGCGCCACTCGATCGGCATGGCGGCCGAGGCGAGCGGCTCCAACAACTGGGCGGTCAGCGGCGCGCTCAGCGCCACCGGCTCGCCGCTGATCGCCGGCGATCCTCATCTGCCACCGAGCATGCCGGGCATCTGGTACCAGGTCGGCCTCACCCTTGGCGACCGCTTCGTGCGCGGCGCTTCCCTCCCCGGCATGCCCGGCGTCTACATGGGTCAGAACAACGACGTCTGCTGGACCTTCACCAACGTGATGGCCGACGTGCAGGATCTCTTCGTCGAGCGGGTCGAGGGCGACCGCTACCTGTTCGAAGACGAGTGGCGGGCGCTCGAGGTCGTGCGTGAGGAGATCGCGGTCAAAGGCCGCGACGCACCCGAGGTCCTCGACGTGCGCATCACCCACCACGGGCCGCTGGTCAACGCCGCGCTCGGCGCCGACGACGCCGAGCCGCTCGCCCTGCGCTGGATCACGCTCGACCAGCCGACCGCCTTCAAGGGGATGTTCGAGCTGCACGGGATCCGCTCCGGCCCGGAGCTGGTCGCCACTCTGGAGGGCCACACCTCGCCTGCCTCGAACCTGATCTGGGCCGACCGCCACGGCTCGATCGGCTACAAGCTGATCGGTTGTCTGCCGCTGCGCAAGGGCGGCTGCCCCGACCTGCCCAAGCCCGGCTGGGAGGGTGACTTCGAGTGGGAGGGGGCAGTTCCTTACGACGAGCTGCCGGAGGTCGTCGATCCCGATAGCGGTTTCCTCGTCACCGCCAACAACCGCATCGTCGGCGATGACTACCCGCACCACATAACCAGCGACTGGCTGGACGGCTTCCGCGCACGGCGGATCGAGGAGCTGCTGCGCTCCAGCGACGAGCACGACATCGAGAGTTTCGAGGCATTGCAGTCCGACAATCTCTCTATCCCGGGCCTGGAGGCGGCGCGCCGGCTCGGTCGGTTGACTCCGGCGGGACAGCGGGAGACGAGCGCGCTCGAGCGGCTGCGCAGCTGGGACGGGCGGCTCGACCCAGACACCATCGCCGGCACGATCTACCAGGCCTTCCTGCTGCGCCTGGCGCGCGAGGTCGCCCGCGCCGCGATCGGCGACCGCGACCTCTGCGAGCGCTGGCTCGACCGCGCCGACAACGGCTTTACGCCGCACGTGACCTCGCCCTGGCGCTGGCACTCGCACCTGATGGATCTCTGGGAGGAGGGCGACGAGGAGTTGATCGGGCGCCCCTGGGACGACCTCGTCGGGGAGGCGCTGGCCGGCGCGCTCGACGACCTCAGCGACCGCTTCGGGCCCGACCCCGAGGGCTGGCGCTGGGGCCACGTCCACGAGATGGAGTTCCCCCACCCGCTGGGCGATGCCAACCCCCTCCTGCGCAAGCTGCTCAACCGCAGCCTGCGCGCCGGCGGCGCGCAGGAGACCGTGAGCCAGATCGCCTACGACCCCAACGACCCTTATAAGGCGGTCTGGGCGCCGAGCTGGCGCATGGTCGGCGACCCGACCGCCCCCGAGCGCTCGCGCTGGCAGATGTTCACCGGCCAGTCCGGCCATCCCGCCAGTCCCCACTACGACGACCTCCAGGACGACTGGCTCCACGGCCGCACCCAGCCGATGGCCGGCGAGGGCCCTTGGTGCGAGTTGGACCTCGCTCCCGCCTGATCCCTACCGTCCTCTCGGAACGTGCCGGTGGAGAGAGGTCCATATGGACACCGCAGTACCGGCACGTCTGTTGCGGAGGTGTTTGAAGTTGGCCGAAACGTTTGAGGGGTGGAATGGTTGGGGGATAGATGCGGCGCGCGTTCCTGGTTCTACTCGCGCTGGCTGCCGTGCTTCCGGCCGGCGCTGGCGCGAAGACGATCCGCTTTGGCGGTGAGACGGTCACCGCGCCCGACGGCTGGCCGATCCTCCGCCTTGCCGAGCACCCGCATATGTGCGTGCGGCTCAACCGGAGGGCTGTCTACCTGGGGACGCCGGGTGCCGCCCAGCGCTGTCCGGCGGGGATCATGGGACGGCGGCGCGCGATCTTGGTCGATCCCGGTGCCGACGCACGGGCTGCGCGGGTCCAGGCGAGCCGCATCTCGCCCGCCCACATCTCCGCCGCCGCCGACTACACCGGCCTCGGCTTCGATGCCTGCACGGCGCCCTCGCGGCGCTCGATGTCGGCCTGGGCCGCCTCGCCCTACCGCGCGATCGGCGTCTACATCGGCGGTCTCAACCGCGGCTGCTCACAGCCGAACCTGACCGCGAGCTGGGTGGCCGAACAGACGGTGGCCGGCTGGCACCTGATCCCGACCTATGTCGGCCTGCAGGCACCGACCTCCAGCTGCACCTCCTGCGCCAAGCTGAGCGCCGCCGCCGCGGCCTCGCAGGGTTCCACGGCGGCGACCGACGCGGTCAACCAGGCGCGCATCGCCGGCATCGGCGAAGGCAGCCCGATCTACTTCGACATGGAGAGCTACACGCGGACGGCGAGCGCCAGCAGCGCGACGCTCACCTTCCTTGCCGCCTGGACCACCCGCCTGCACGCGCTTGGCTACGAGTCCGGCGTCTACAGCAGCAGTGCCTCGGGCATCGCCGACCTCGCCGCCAGGGTGGGCAGCGACTACGACCAGCCCGACGACCTCTGGATCGCCAATTGGAACGGCCGCGCCGACACTCGCGACTCCTACGTGCCGGCCACCGCCTGGAGCGATCACCAGCGCATCCACCAGTACCGCGGCGGCCACGACGAGACCTACGGCGGGGTGACGATCAACATCGACAACAATTACGTCGAAGGGGCGACCGCCGGGGCGACGTCCTCGGGGGACGACCCGCAGGGCCACTTCGACTCGGTCGGCTCGCCCGCGCCTGGGCAGGTGACGATCTCCGGCTGGGCCTTCGATCCGAACGCGCCGCAGAAGCCGGTCTCGATCCGTGCCTACCTCGGCGGCGAAGCGGACGAAGGCGGCGCCTCCCGCTATGAGCTCGGCCCGGTGGCGAGCGGCGAACGCGCTGACCTGTTGGCGCTCTACCCCCGAGCGGGCGCCAACCACGGCTTCGAAGTCAGCTTCCCGGTCGTCGGCAGCGGCAGCCAGCGCCTCTGCGTCTACGCGCTCGACCTCGGGCCGGGCAGCGACGAGCTGCTCGGCTGCCGCAATGTCGGCGTGCCGGTGCCGATCTCACTGCTGCGAACCAAGGCGGCGGGCAACGCGGTCCGCGTCAGCGTCCGTTGCGAGTGGCCCGAAGGCACCCAATGCCCCGGCCAGATCCTCGTCCGCGCCCAGGTCAGGCAGCGCCGCGTCGTCCACCGACGGGGTCGGCAAAAGGTGAAGACGAGGATGGTGCGACGAGCGATCGCGCGGCGCGCCTTCCGCCTCACCGGTGGCCGCTCGCACACCTTCCGCGTCGCCCTCGGTCGCCGCGGTCGCCAGCTGACCCGCGCCCAGGCGCGGCCGAGGGCGCATCTGCTCGTCGCCATCCCGGGTGGCCGCGTGGGACGTCAGCTGCGGCTGCGGTAGCCGCGCCTCAGTCCCAGATCGCCAGCGGCAGGTGCTTGCGGATCGTCTCGTCCGCGGTGACAAGAGGCGCGTTGTCGACTACCGCATGCGCGGCTATGAGGCGGTCGAAAGGGTCGCGCGTCCAGGAGAGGGCGGCTGCCGCCTGAACCAGCTCCGAAAGCGACGTATCGGCAATCTGCAGGCCGAGCGTTCGTCGCAGGGCTGAGAGCGGCGCAGACGCAGGTTCGGACACACGGCCGATTTCGTAGAGGTAGGTCAACTCCAGCTCGACGATCGGCGACACGCTGAGGACCTCGGCTTCCAGCCGGGTCCGGATCGCCTTTGGGATGCGCCGCTCCTCGCCCTCGTAGAGCCAGCCGACGATATGAGTGTCAATTTGGATCAGGGTTCCACTCCGAGGACCAGTCGATGTGGATCAGCTCGTCGGGGTCGCCGACGATGAAGCCCTCCCGGCGCGGCAGCCGATCCCAGATCGACTCCCTCTCCTTGGGCGCGATGACCAGGATCTTGCCGTTGCGCTCGATTTCCAGGGGCTTGCCGGTCTCGAGAACCTCGTCAAGCAGGCGGTAGACGTTGGCTCGCAGTTTCGACGCGGTTAGCGCCATCGGGCCCTCCAGTGGATTCGTACGTACGTAATGAGCTAAAGACGTACGTACGATACCATTGGCACTGGGTAGCGAGAGCGAGGGATCGGTTTGGAGCTCCATGCGGCCACGCTAGGGGGTCTCGCCGCGCGGATGGCGCGCAGAATCAAAAAGTTCCGTGCCGACTCGATCGCGGATTCGACAAATTCAGGCGCTGGCGCGGCTGAAGGCGGTGACGGCCTCGACTATCGCGTCCGGTGCCTTCTCTGGAGAGCCGGCGTCGAAGGGCGGGTCCGGGTCGTACTCGATTCCCAGTTGGACCGCCTGGGCGACCTCGGGGCCGGCCTCGCGGCCGACCAGGTGGAGCGCCATGTCGATTCCGGCGGTGACCCCCGCTGCGGTGACGATCTTGCCGTCCTCGACGAAGCGCCCACCGACCGGCTCTGCGCCGTAGTCGGGAAGGCGGTCGAGGAAGAGCCAGTTCGAGGTCGCCCGCTTGCCATCGAGCAGCCCGGCGTTGCCGAGGATCTCCGAGCCGGTGCAGACCGAGGTCGTCCACTTGCTGCCCTGGTCGACTTCGCGCAGCCAGCTCAGCACCGCCTCGTCCTTCGCCACCGCCTCGCTGCCTCTGCCGCCCGGGACGACGACGATGTCGACGTCGACAGCTTCCCCGAGCGTGCGGTCGACCTGCAGGCCGAGACCGCCTTCGGCGCGGACCTCGCCTTTACGCGTACCGGCGAAGACAACCTCCCAGCCGGGCACGCAGCGCATCACTTCATAGGGGCCGACGGCGTCCTGGGCGGCGAGCTTCTCGAAGAGGAGGATGGCGACTTGCATGCGGCGATCATCGCTGCCCGGCGGCGATCCGTCGAGAGGCAGGAATGCCAATGTTCGCTAGATTTCTGCCATGAGTGCGGAAAGCCATCGGGTGGTCGCTCTCTGCCTCGAAGGCCTCGTGGCGTTCGACCTGACCGCGGCGACCCAGGTCTTCACCGCTGCTTCGGAGGCCGATGGGAGGCCGCTTTATGAGGTGTCGACCTGCTCGCCGAACGGAGCCGAGATCGCGACGACTTCGGGCTTCGACCTCAGGCCCCAGCACGGGCTCGAGGCGCTCATCGAGGCCGAGACCGTCGTCGTGCCGGGCTACTTCGCCCTGCTCGAGCCGCCGCCGGAGGTCGCAACCGAGGCTCTGCGCGCCGCCGCCGATCGCGGCGCCCGCGTCATCTCGGTTTGCACCGGCGCCTTCGCCCTCGCCTACGCCGGCCTCCTCGACGGCCGCCGGGCGACGACCCACTGGGCGCACGCCGACCAGCTCGCCAGGCTCTTTCCGGCGATCGAGGTCGAGCCAGCCGCCCTCTACGTCGACGAGGACGAGGTGATGACCTCGGCCGGCCTCAGCGCCGGCATCGACCTCAGCCTGTACGTCGTGCGCAAGGACTTCGGCGCCGCCGCCGGCGAGCGGGTCGCCCGCCGCATGGTCGCCGCGCCCCACCGCGAAGGTGGCCAGGCGCAGTTCATCAAGCGGCCCCAGGCCGACCAGAACGGTCTCACCGGATCGCTCGAGGCAACCCGGCGCTGGGCCGCCGAGCGGCTCGCGGATCCACTCGACGTCGCCGCCCTGGCTCGCCATGCCGGCGTCAGCCCGCGCCCCTTCGCCCGCCGCTTCCGCGCCGAGGCCGGGACCACGCCGCTGCGCTGGCTGCTCGCCCAGCGCGTGCTCGAGGCGCGCCGCCTGCTGGAGGAGTCCGAGCTGCCGATCGACGCGGTCGCCTGGCGCGCCGGCTTCGGCACCGCGGCTTCGTTGCGCGAGCATTTCCGCCGCGCCACCGCGACCACGCCGACCGCCTACCGCCGCTCCTTCCGACCGGCGGTCGCAGGCAGTCATGGGGAGAACAGCTCGGTAACGCGCGGCCGCCGTCGATCGGGCAGTCTTCTCGCCCAGCGATGAGCCGCCGCGACCAGATCAAGCTGAGCGAGGACGAGTTCCTGGACCTCCTGCTGGGCGAGCGGGTGGCGGTCATCTCCTCCAACGGGCCGGGCGGCTGGCCTCACTCGATGCCGCTCTGGTTTGTGCCGCGCGACGGCGAGATCTGGATCTGGACCTACGCCAAATCGCAGAAGGTGCGCAACCTGGAGCGCGATCCGCGGGCGACCCTGCTGATCGAGACCGGCCGCGAGTACGGCGAGCTGCGCGGCGCGATGATCGAGGCCGAGGCGGAGATCCACCGCGACTTCGAGACCGTGATCGGGTTCGCCGAAGAGCTGACCGTGCGCTACGCGGAGGGGATCGACTCGATCGAGGGCGATGCCAAGGCGGCGCTCGAAGCCCAGGCGCCGAAGCGGGTGGCGATCCACTTCAAGCCGCTGAGGGTGGCGACCTGGGACCACCGTAAGCTGAGCGGCCGCTACTGAGCCCTTCGATGAGAGTCAAGCCAGCCATATTCGCCGTCGCCCTCGTCGCGCTCGCCCTCGGCGTGGTCGTCTCGGCCTCACCGTCCGCCGATGCGGGGGTACCCGGGGCCGCTCCCCCAAGCAGCTTCTTTGGCATCGTGCCGCAGACCGCCCTGAGCGAAACCGATGCCGAGTACATGCACGCGGCGGGGATCGGCAGCGTGCGTTGGCCGCTCGCCTGGAGCGGCGTGCAGCCGACCGCCAAGGACGAATACGAGTGGGGCCCGTTTGACGAAGTGGTCGCGACAGCGGCCCGCCAGCATCTTCGCGTGCTGCCCTTCGTCTACTCGACTCCTTCCTGGATCTCGCACCAGTACACGACGTTGCCGGTTGCCAACGAACGCCAGCGGCGAGCCTGGACCACCTTTCTCAGTGCCGCCGTCGAACGCTATGGCCCGGGGGGCGAGTTCTGGCGCGAACATCGCAGCGGCGCCAGCTTCCTGCCCGAACTGCCGCTGCGCGAATGGCAGATCTGGAACGAGGCCAACTTCTTCTACTTCGCCCGTCCCGCCTCTCCGTACCGCTACGCGAATCTGCTGAAGATCTCCAACCAGGCCCTGAAGAGCGCCGACCCAGGTGCCAAGACGATCGTCTCCGGCCTCTTCGGCGAACCGAGCGCCAAGCCGCCCTACGCGATGCACGCGGTCGAATTCCTCGAACGGCTCTACAGCGTGCCCGGGATCAAGGCGAGCTTCGACGGCGTCGCCCTGCATCCCTACGCCGAACAGGCCACCGACCTCGAGCGGATGACCGAAGAACTGCGCCAGGTCGTGCTCGACAACCACGACCCCGCCACCGGCCTCTACATCACCGAGATGGGCTGGGGATCGCAGAACCACCCCAACCTGGTCAGCTTCGAGCAGGGCACCGGCTTCCAGCTGCGCGAAATGCGCAGCGCCTACAGCTACCTGGCCGCCAACCGGTATCGCCTCAACCTGCGCGGCGTCTACTGGTTCACCTGGAAGGACATCAGGGGCTCCTGCAACTTCTGCGACTCGACCGGACTCTTCCGCGATAGCGCTCGGCTCAAGCCGAAGCCGGCCTGGCACGCCTTCGTACAGCTGACCGGCGGGCGGTCGCGACCGTAAGTCGCCTTGATTGAAGCCTTGTACCGGTCATCGGCGGCACAAAGCTTCATCTAGATATCTCTAGCCCGGTTCGAGGGTGAAGCAGCGCAGCGCGGGGACGGTCGTCGCGGCGACAGCGACTGCGGCGGCGTAGCCGGGCCAGGCGTCGAGGTCGACAACCGCCGTCGCAGCACTGGGCAGCGGCGTGTGGAGTCCGACGCCGAAGCACTTCGCGGTTGCCTCCCGCCGTGCCCAGGCGGCATGGAAGACGGCCAGGCGGTCCTCCGGCGCGGCCGCCTCGACCCGCGCCGCCTCGGCCGGCGTGAGCGCTCTTTTGGCAAGGCTGAGCAGCTTGCGCCGCGGTTTGATCCGCTCGACATCGACCCCCACCTCGAGGTCTTTGGAGAGTGCCACCACCACCAGCCCGTCGCTGTGGCTGAGGTTGAAGCGCAGCGACGTTCCCGGTGAGGCGAGCAGCGGCTTGCCGCGCTTGCCGCGGTGCAGCTCGATCGCGGCCGGCTCTTGCTCGAGGTAGCGAGCCAGTACCCCGCGCAGCGCCCAGCGAGACGCCACCCAGCGCTCGCGAGCAGTGCGGCCCATGCCCTCCGCACGCCTCCGCTCCTCGGGCGGAAGCCGGTCGACCCCTGGCCATCCGCCGCCGATTCGTGCATGCCAGACATGGAGCTCGTCCGCAATCACCCTGTCTAGGGTATGGCGCGATGCGGCTTCTGCTCGCCACCAATCACCTCGGCCTGGGAGGGAGCGAGTCCTACCTGATCACGGTCGCCGAGCAGCTCGATCGCCTCGGCCACGAGACGGCGATCTACACGCCGGAACCGGAGGGCGGGGTCGCGATGGCGCGCGAGAGGGGGATCGAGGTGGTCGACGAAGCCGGCCTCGAGCGGGAGTTCGACGCGGCGCTGGTCCAGGATGCGGGTGTCTGCGCCCAGATCGCCGACCGCCGCCCGGGCCTGCCGCAGCTCTTCGTCGCCCACAGCGCCAAGTTCGACCTGCAGGCACCGCTGCAGCTCGACGGCATGGTGGGCATGGTCGTCGTCATGAACGATCGTGTCGGCAGGTGGATGCGCAGCCACGCGGTCGCGACCGAGATCGTGCGGTTGCGACAGCCGGTCGATACCGAGCGGTTCGCGCCGCGCGGCGCTCTGCCGGAGGTCGCCCGCAGCGCCCTGCTGCTCAGCAACACGCCTCACGCCGACTGGGTGGCGATGCTGGAAGCGGCCTGCGCCGAGGCCGACCTCGAGCTGCATCGCCTCGGTGGGCTCGCCGGCCGCACCACGGATGTGCGCCCGGCACTCGCCGGTGCCGAGATCGTGATCGGCTACGGCCGCTCGATCCTCGAGGCGATGGCGATGGGCCGCGCCGCCTATGTCTTCGACTGGAAGGGCGGTGACAGCTGGATCACTGCGGACTCCTACCCCGCGCTCGAGGCCGATGGGATTGCCGGCAGCGCCGGGAAGAAGGTCTTCGACACGGCCCGCCTGGCCGAAGATCTGCGCCGCTACTCGGCCTCGATGGGCCCGGTCAACCACGACCTGGTGATGGCCCATCACCGAGCGAGCGCCCACGCGGTGGAGCTGGTCGGCCTGTTCGAGCGCCTGGCGAAGCCCGCACCCCGACCGCGCGCCCCGTTGCAGGAGATGGCGCGGCTGGTGCGGCTCGAGTGGCGCGCCCGGCTGGAGGTCAACGGTCTCGTGCACGAGAACAGCCACCTGCGCGAGCTGCTCAAAGAGAGCGAAGAGCGGGTCGGCGAGGCCCGCCAGGCGGCGGCCGACGAGGCCAAACGAGCGCATGAGCTGGCGCTGGCCTACGAAGCGACCGCGAGTTGGCGCCTGACCAGGCCGGTGCGGGCGCTCGGCCGCCTGCGCAATCGACTCGCCCGTCTGCGCCGCAGGCCGCAGGACTCGCTTTGATCCCACTATCGTTGCCGCTGTGGGAGACGACTTCTCAGCCGCCCCCAGCCTCGACGCCGCGCCACCGACCCTCTCGCTGGTCATCCCTGCCTACGAAGAGGAGGCGAGGCTGCCGGCCCTGCTCGAGACGCTGGCGACGAGCGCTGCGTCCGCGGTGCAAGCGGCGGGCATGGAGCTGGCCGAGGTTCTGATCGTCGACGACGGCAGCGAAGACAGCTCGCGCGCGATGCTCGAGCAGGCCGCTGAGCACGATCCCCTGCTCCAACCTGTCTTCGCCTACAAGCAGAACCGGGGCAAGGGCGCCGCCTTTGCCGCTGGCGTCGAGCGGGCGAGCGGCGAGTACGTGCTGCTCGCCGACGTCGATCTCTCGACCCCGCTGGAGGAGCTGCCAAAGCTGACCGCCGCGCTCCGCGAGGGGGCCGACATCGCAATCGGCTCGCGGGCGGTGCCGGGGGCGGTGGTCGAGCGCGGTCCGCGGCTCCGCAAGGTCACCGGCGGCACCTTCAACGTCGCCGTGCGGCTGCTCACGGGACTGCACCTGCGCGACACCCAGAACGGCTTCAAGCTCTTCCCTGCCAAGGCGGCGAAGCGCTTGGTGGGCGAGCAGACCTGCGCCGGCTTTGCCTTCGACGTCGAGCTGCTGATGCGCGCCGACCAGGCCGGCCTGCGCATCGCCGAGATCCCAGTTCGCTACCTGCATGACTCACGCTCGCAGGTGCAGGTTCCCTCGGCCAGCATGGAGATGCTGAAAGACGTCGCCGGCTTCGCCTACCGCTTGCGGCTGCGCAAGCAGGGCAACGGTGCCCCGCCCGGGCAGCCCGGTATCGTGCGCCGGCCTTGAGCGGAGGCCCAGCCCCACAGACACCGGCGCCCGCCCAGGGCAGCGGCTGGCGCGCCACCCTGACCGACCCGGCGGTGGCGGCGGTCGCCCTCTACGCGCTGGTCGCGATGGGCGCTGCGATCGCCGCCTATTTCACGGTTTTCACCGTCTGGGCGGGTTACGACGACGAGGGAACCCTGCTGGTGACGTTGCAGTCGTTCTCTCACGGCGGTGTCCTCTACAGCGATATCTACACGCCCTACGGACCGTTCTACTACGAGCTCTTCGGCGGCCTCTTCGCCCTTTTCGGCGCCGACGTCACCACCGACGCCAGCCGCTCGATCGTGATGGTTCTATGGGTCGGCACCAGCCTCCTCTTCGGCCTCGCCGCGCAGCGCCTCACCGGTCGCCTGCTGCTCGGCATCAGCGGGATGATCGCCGCCTTCGCCACCCTCTACGTGCTCGCCAACGAGCCGATGCATCCGCAGGTGCTCTGCGTCCTCCTGCTCGGCGCCTTCGTCCTTGTGGCCGTCTTCGGGCCGAGCCGGCGCCCGCTCTGGGCTGGCGCGGCGGGTGGCGCCCTGCTCGCGGCGCTGGTCCTGACCAAGGTCAATCTCGGCGTCTATGCGATCGCTGCGGTCGCGCTCGCCGCCGTGCTCACGGTCGAGCCGCTGCGCCGCCGCCGCTGGATCTGCTGGCCGGTCGCCGCCGCCGCGATTGCGCTGCCAGTCTTCATCGCCGCCCGCGACCTGGGCATCGGCTGGGTGCGCGAACTGGTCGCGGTGGAGGTGCTGGCGCTGGCGGCCGTCATCGTCGCCGCCTGGCCGCTCGGGCCCCGGCGTGGGGAGCGGGACGACGGCACGGTGCCCTGGCTGCTAGGCGCCGCGGCCGGCTTCGTCCTCGCCTCCGTCGCGATCATCGTCGCGATCCTGCTCAGCGGCAGCACGCTCTCCGACGCCTACGAGGGCATGGTCACCGAGGCGCTGCGCGTGCGCGACGTCAACATGAGCCAGTTCGGGATGTCGATCGCGGTTGTCGACTGGGCGCTGGCGGCGCTTGCCGGTGCGGTCCTCAGCGTGCGCCTGCGCGCCGCCGGTTGGGGCAGCTCGCCATCGATCTGGCCGGGGCTGCTGCGCGCTCTCGTCGGCCTGGCCATCTGGCTCACTGTGGCGCGGATCACCCCCTTCTCGGTCGGCCCCTCGGCCGGCAATCCCGACTCGCTGCCGATGGTGCTGGCCTGGATCGCGGCAATTCCCCCCGCCGGGGTCGAGGAGCCGACCTACAAACGCTTCCTGCGGGTGATGCTGCCGGCGCTCGGCGTTGCCGAGGCGCTGCAGGTCTACCCGGTCGCCGGCAGCCAGGTCGGCATCGCCTCGCTGGCCTTCGTCCCGGTTGGAGCGCTCTGCCTGGCCGACGCGCTCCACTCGCTGCGCGAGTGGAGCGCCAGCCGCGGCGGGCTCGCGCTCGAGCGCTACGGCGCCATCACCGCCGTCTTCCTCGCCGCGCTTGCAGGCGTCTTCGCGATCAACTCGATCCTGCGCTCGATCAGCAACAACGCGAGCATCTACAACGACCAGGTCGCGCTGCCTTTCCCGGGCGCTACCCAGATGCACGTGCAGCAGGCCGACTACGAAAACTACACGCGCATGGTCGACGATCTGCACCGCTACCGTTGCACCGACTTCATCGGCTACCCAAACGTCAACAGCCTCTACCTCTGGTCGGGGATCGAACCGCCGCCGCCCGACGCCCCGGGCGCCTGGATCGAGGCGCTCGATGACGAGCGCCAGCAGCGCATCGTCAACGAGCTGCGCGCCTCACCGCGGCCGTGCGCGATCCGCAACGACGGCCTCGCCGCCCTCTGGCTCGGCGGCGACCCGGTGCCGGTGGACAAGCCTCTGGTGAGCTACGTGCTGAACGACTTCCACACCGTCGACCAGATCAACGAATTCCAGTTCATGCTGCCGAACGGCGGCCGGGGACCTTGAATCGCCTGCTGATCACCGGCGGGGCTGGCTTCGTCGGCTCCAACCTGGCGGTCTCGCTCGCGTCGCGCCATCCCGAGTGGGAGGTCGTCGCCCTGGACAACCTCTACCGGCGCGGCTCGGAGCTGAACCTGCCGCGTCTGGAGAGCGCCGGCGTCGAGTTCGTCAAGGGCGACGTGCGCGAGCCGCGGGACCTGGAGCGGTTCGGTTCGCTCGCCGCCCTGGTCGAGTGCTCGGCGGAGCCCTCGGTGATGTCGGGGACCGACGGCGACACCTCCTACCTGGTGCACACCAACCTCACCGGCGCTTACAACTGCCTCGAGCAGGCGCGGCGGGCGGGCGCCTTCGTCCTCTTCCTCTCGACCAGCCGCGTCTACCCGGTTGCGCCCCAGCTGGACCTGGCCCTGGTGGAGACCGCGACCCGTTTCGAGCTGGCAGACGGGCAACCCGTACCCGGTGCCTCCGCTGCCGGGATCTCCGAGGATTTCCCGCTGAGCGGCGCGCGCACGCTCTACGGCACGACCAAGCTGGCGGCCGAGCTGCTGATCGAGGAGTACCGGGCGGCCTTCGGTGTGCAGGCGGCGGTCGACCGCTGCGGCGTGATCGCCGGCCCCTGGCAGATGGGCAAGGTCGACCAGGGGGTATTCACCCATTGGATGCTCGCCCACCACTTCTGTCAGCCGCTCGAATACATCGGCTTCGGTGGCGCCGGCAAGCAGGTCCGCGACCTGCTCCACGTCGAGGATCTGGTCGACCTGGTCGAGCGCCAGCTGCTCGATCCGAGTGGCTGGGACGGCCGCACCGTGAACGTCGGCGGCGGCCGCGGGTGCAGCCTCTCGCTGCTGGAGACGACCGCGATCTGCCGCGAGCTGACGGGGAGCGAGGTGCCGATCGAGCCCGTGGCGGAGACGCGGGCCGGCGACGTCCCCGTCTACATCTCCGACTGCGCAAGACTGTTCGGCCTCGACGAGTGGCGTCCGCGGCGCAGTGCGGAGCAGGTGCTCGCCGACATATACGAGTGGATCGTCGGCGACGAGGAACGGATCGCGGCGGCGCTGAACATCGACGCCCCGACAGGGGAGAGGGGATAGGTAGATGCCGATTGCGATCGTCACTGGTTCGGGGGGGCTGATCGGCTCCGAGGCGGTGGGCCACTTCATCGGCGAGGGCTTCGACGTGGTCGGCCTCGAGAACGACATGCGGGCGCGCTTCTTCGGCCCCGAGGCCTCGACCGCGCACGTCACCGAGCGCCTTGCCGCGACCCATCCGGAGTTCCGCAGCGAGAGCGTCGACATCCGCGACCGCGAGGCGGTCGAGCGGATCTTCGCCGCGCACGGCGGGTCGATCGAGCTGGTCGTCCACACCGCTGCCCAGCCCTCGCACGACTGGGCGGCGAGCGACCCCCAGACCGACTTCGGCGTCAACGCCAACGGCACCCTCAACCTGCTCGAGGCCGCCCGCGCCCACTGTCCCGACGCCCCCTTCGTCTTCTGCTCGACCAACAAGGTCTACGGCGACACGCCCAATCGGCTGCCGCTGGAAGAGCTGGAGCTGCGGCTGGAGCTGCCGCAGTCGCACCGCTACCACGGCGGCATCGACACCTCGATGTCGATCGACTCCTCGACCCACTCGCTCTTCGGCGTCTCCAAGGCGGCCGCCGACCTGCTGGTGCAGGAGTACGGCCGCTATTTCGAGATGCCGACCGTCTGCTTCCGCGGCGGCTGCCTGACCGGCCCCCAGCACGCCGGGGCGAAGCTGCACGGCTTCCTCGCCTACCTGATGAAGTGCACCGTCACCGGCACTCCGTACACGGTCTTCGGCTACGCCGGCAAGCAGGTGCGCGACAACATCCACAGCGCCGACCTGATCGCCGCCTTCGACGCGTTTCGCCGCGCGCCCCGTCCGGCCGCCGTCTACAACATCGGCGGCGGCCGCACCAGCAACTGCTCGATGCTGGAGGCGATCGAGATCTGCGAGCGGATCTCCGGCCGCGAGTTGAGCTGGGAGATGGGCGAGGAGCCGCGCATCGGCGACCATCGCTGGTGGATCTCCGACCTGGCGCCGTTCGAAACCGACCATCCGCAGTGGAGCCTGCGCTACGGCGTCGAGGACATCCTGCGCGAGATGCACGAGCGCAACGTCGAGCGCTGGACGGCGACCGCGGCGTGAAGCTCTCGGTCGTCATTCCCGCCCAGAACGAGGAGGGCTCGGTCGGTGGGACCGTCGAGGGGATCGCCACTGTGCTCGAGCGCGAGGGGATCGACTACGAGGTGCTGGTCGTCGACGACGGCAGCAGCGACTCGACGGCCGCCGTCCTTGCCGCGATCGCCGCGCGCAACCCGCGCGTGCGCTGCGAGCCCTCGCACTACGAAAAGGGCTTCGGCATGGCGATCCGCGCCGGACTCGACCTCTTCGAGGGCGACGCGGTGGTGATCGCGATGGCCGATGCCTCCGACGACCCAGAGGACGTCGCCTACTACCACCGCCTGCTCGAAGAGGGCTGGGACTGCGCCTTCGGCTCGCGCTTCATGCCGGGAGCGCAGGTGCACGACTATCCCCGCCTCAAGCTGACGATCAACCGGCTTGCCAACTGGTTCATCCGCGTCCTCTTCCGCCATCGCTACAACGACACCACCAACGCCTTCAAGGGCTACCGGCGCGAGGTGATCGAGACGATCCAGCCGCTGCTGTCAAAGCACTTCAACCTGACGGTTGAGATGCCGTTGAAGGCGATCGTCCGCGGCCACAGCTACGAGGTCATCCCCACCTCCTGGACCAACCGCACCGCCGGCGAAGCGAAGCTGGCGATGAAAGAGATGGGCAGCCGCTACCTCTTCATCGTCCTCTACGTCTGGCTGGAGCACACGCTCAGCCGCGGCGACTACCGGGTTCACGACCCTAAATCCGGCAGGCGAGCGGAGACGAAAGATCGCCAATGACCTAGTGCCCGCCAAGGCGGTCGGCGAGGATACTCAAGTGACCGGCGAGCGACAGCAACCATGAAGAAGAGGAAAAGCGGCTCGAAGGAAGGAAAAGGAGGAGGCTCTCCCTCGCAGCTGATCGATGCGAGAATCAAGGAGCTGGGTGATTGGCGGGGCGAGACGCTCGCTCGGGTCCGAGTTCTCATCAAGCAGGCCGACCCCGAGGTGGTCGAGGAGTGGAAATGGAGAGGGGTTCCGGTGTGGTACCACGACGGAATGATCTGCACCGGTGAGACGTACAAGAATGCCGTGAAGATGACCTTCGCCAAGGGCGCCTCGTTGGAGGACCCTTCAGGCCTCTTCAACTCCAGCCTCGAGGGCAACACCAGGCGTGCCATCGATTTCCATGAGGGCGACAAGATTGATGAAAAGGCGTTGAAGGCGCTCATTCGCGCCGCCGTGGCACTGAACACGTCCTAGCCGGCCAGCGGCCGGGGACGCGGCCTCATGCCTGACGACTAATTCAAGCTGAGAGACGTTGCCGCATCTGCCAGGGCACGCGTAGCCGCTTGCGCCGCGCCCAGGAGAAGTGGGCGGTCAGGCGCGGCACGCCGCGGTGCAGGTTGGGGTTGCCGTAGGGGTCGACCGCGGCGGTATGGCGCCAGCGGTCGACGAGCAGTTCGAACTCCCATTTCTCGACCTTGGCCGAACGGCTGGAGGACTCGAAGTGGAAGAGGATCAGATCCGGGTCATAGACGATGCGGCGGCCGCTGGTATGCACCTTGAGGCAGTAGTCGACATCGTTGAAGTTGACCGGGAACTCCCTCGTCAGCCCGCCCAGCTCCTCGAACACGTCGCTCCGGGTCATCAGGCAGGCGCCGGTGACGGCGAGGCAGTTGCGGGCGATCAGGACGTCGTTCATGTAGCCGCTGAAGTCGCCGGCGAAGCCGCGGTAGAGGTGGTCGGGCAGGCCGTATTCGAAGCTGAGGCCGACGTGCTGGAGGCGGGTGTCGCCCCAGACCAGCCTGGCGCCGACGGCGCCGATTCCCTCGCGCTCGGAGTACATCACCATGCGCTCGATCCACTCCGGTGTCGTCACCTCGATGTCGTCGTTGAGCAGCAGCAGGTGCTCGCCCTCGCTGTGGATCGCGCCCTGGTTGATCTTGGCGGAGAAATCGAAGTCGCCCTCGAACTCGACCAGCCGCAGCCGTTCGCCGGCGATCGCGCGCAGCTCGTCGACCACCGCCGCGTCGACCGAGTCATCGATGACGCAGACGATCTCGTAGTTGTCGTAGGTCGAGCGCTCGACGATGCTGCGCACGCAGTTGACAACGAGGACGACCGGCTCGAAGCGCACGTCGCGCCGCTGCCCGCCGGTGGGGATGACGATGCTGACCGGCGGCTGCTGGTCGCCGAGCTTTGGCCGCAGGTGCAGCACGCCGGGGTCGGCGGCGTCCTGCTCGACCTCGGCGCGCAGGCCGATCCGCGCGCAGTGGGCCTGCACTGCGCGCGGCCCCGCCTCGAAGGCCCACGGCTTGGCCGCGGCTGCGGCGGCGGCCGAGGTCTCGAGCAGGCGCCAGTGGTAGAGCACGCGGGGCACGTGGAGCACCGTCCGGGCGCGCTCGGTCGTCCTCAGCACCAGGTCCCAGTCCTGGGAGCCCTCGAACTCGGGGTCGAACCCGCCGACCTCTTCGACCAGGGAGCGGCGCAGCACACTGAGGTGGCAGGTGTACATCTGCGTCCGCAGCCGCTCCGGTGACCAGTCGGGCTTGAAGAACGGCTGCGAGTGGTGGCCGCGCAGGTCGATCTTGTCCTCGTCCGTGTAGACGTAGTCGGCCTCGGGATCGGCGTCGATCGCCGCGGCGACGTGGGCGAGCGCGTCGGGATGCAGCTCGTCGTCGTGGTCGAGCAGGGCGACGAACTCGCCCGTGGCCATGCGCAGCGCGTCGTTGGAGGCGGCGACGATGCCGCCGTTGACCTCCCGTCGCTCGACCCGGATCCGCGGATCCGCTGCCTCTGCGCGGGCGAGGATCTCGCGCACCTGCGGCTGCCGGGAGAAGTCGTCGACCAGGCAGAGCTCCCAGTCGGTGAAGCTCTGCCGCCGCACCGAGCGCAGCATCTTGCGCAGGATGTCCGCGGGGGTCTCGTGGACAGGGGTGAGGATCGAGAAGCGCGGCGCCGCCATCGGTCCGGCTAGCGTCGCTGGCTCTGCAGCATGCGCAGGGCGGTGCCCACCAGCTTGCCGAGGCCTGGAAGGCGGGATTCGATCCGTCCCGCGGCACCGGCGATCCGCTGCGAGCGGTCCTCCAGCTCGGCGAGTCGACCCTTCGCCGCGCCGAGTTCGGCGTCCTTGCTGATCAAGAGGTCGCGCAGCCGGAGGATTTCCTCCTGCTGGCGGGCGATCTCGGTTGCCTGCTCGGTCATGCGGCGCAGTCTAGCCACGCTCCGGCCGTTGCTTGCCGTTTGACACCGCTGCGAAGCTTTCCGGCCATGTTGCGCCGGGTGCGGGAAAAATGGCACTGGCTGCTCCCGGCGGGGGTGATCTTCGGGCTGCTGACGCCGCTGCTGTTCACCGACCGCACCTTCTCCACCGATTGGGGCAACCACCTGTGGCTGATCTGGGTGCAGGGCCGCAACATCGGCGACCTCGGCGAACCGAGCTACTTCCTCCAGTCGAGCCTCAGTGTCTTCTACCCCTATTACGCCTTCTACGGCGGCTCGATCTATGCCCTGCTCGGCGGGATCTCGGCGGCGACGAGCGCCGAGGCAGCTGTCGTCTTCGCCTACGCCGCGGCGCTGGCTGCCGCCTACCTCGGCTGGACTTGGATCGCCCGGCAGCTGGGTGTCCGCGGCTGGCGCTCCCAGCTGCCGGGCTGCATCGCGGTAACCGCGCCCTTGGCCGTGACCAACCTCTACGGCCGCGGCGACATCCCCGAAGCGATCGCGACCTCGGTGATCCCGCTGATCGCCGCCAGCGCTCTCAGCCTGATCCGAGAGCCGCGCCTTCGCCTCCGCGACGCCTCCGCCTATGTGGTGGGCATCGGAGTTCTGACCGGCACGCACACGCTGACCCTGGTCTGGGGTACGACCTTCCTCCTCCTATGTGCCGTGCTGCTCGTCGCTTGCAACTGGCGGGCAGCGCGGGATCGACTGCGACGCGGGTTTGCCCTGGTCGGTCTCGGCGCCCTTGGGATCGCAATCAACGCCTGGATCCTGATGCCGCTCGTGCTCTACCACGGCCGCCTGGTCGAACGCGACCCTGATCCGATCGGTCTCACCGCTTACACCGATCCCGAGCGCCTGTTCAGCCTCTTCCGCAATGTTGGCGACCCCTACCCGATCGTTACCGCAGACGTCAACGCACAGCTGCCGGTGCTGGCGCTGCTCTGGGCGCTGATCTGCGGCGCCGCCTACTGGCGGTTCATCTCGCCGAGCAACCGCAAGGTCGCCTTGGGCTTGTTGGGGCTGGGGACGGCACTGCTGCTGCTCGTCCTCTCGCCCTCGTTGATCGATGAGCTGCCAAAAGCTCTGCGCTTCATCCAATTTCCGTACCGGGTCCTCACCTATGTCGACCTCTGCGTCGTCGGCCTGGTCACGCTCGCCCTGGCGGCGATGGAGCGCGACCCAACCAGCGCTCGCGTACCGGTCTTCGCACTTGCAGCCATTGCGCTTTTCAACTTCGGCCTCTCGATTGACCAGAACTTCAAGGTGCGCTCGTGGCTTTCGGGGCGTGAGGAAGCGCTGGCCACGCCGGTTCAGCCGCCGCGGAGCTGGTACGCACCGCTTCAGTTCGCCGACGGATCGGCGCCGTTGGTCGAACCCGACTTGCCGCCGCTCGAGGTCCCGGTCGGGCAGATCCAGGCCAGCTACCGGACGAGCTATCCGCCTGGGCCGGCCGGCATCGCCGAAACGAACATCGCCACCGGCACCTACCTGGTCGACGTCTCCGGCGCGCAACCGGTCGGGCGCACCGAAGATGGCAGGATGGTCGTCCGTCTGCCGGCCTCAGCCGACCGCCGCCGGGTGGTCGAGGTGAAGGCGGCTTTGAGTCCGGCGATGATCGTTGGCCGCTGGCTGACCCTGGCCGCCCTGGTCGTCGCCGTGGCTGCCGCTGCTCTCGTTCTGGCGCGTCGACGGAGGGCCACGTGAGTGCCAGCGCGGAATTGCTCTGGATGCTCGCGGTGCACCTGCTGCTGACCGCGCTGCCGGGGGCGCTGGGGATATTCGTGGCGGTGCGGCGTGGGTTGCGCAGCGTGCCATTGCTGCTTGCCGTGGGTCTCACCGCCTCGGGTCTCACCGCGATGCTCGCCTTCTGGGCCTTCTACCTGGATCCGACGATCGGCCAGGTGACGGCTTTCCTGATCGTGCTCGGCTCGATCCAGGGAATCGTGCTCTGCCGCCCCGATCGGCTCGACCGCGGCCTGCTGAGGGAGCTGGCGGTGCCGGCCGCGCTCTGGGCGCTTGCCAGCGCCTTCGTCGTCTACCTCGGCTTCCTCCACGGCGGCACCGATCAGCCGCTCGTGCTGGCGACGACGCGCTTCTCGCACCCATTGCCGACCGATAACGAAATACCCCGCTTCTTTGCCGACTGGTACTACCACCACGGCCACCACGGCCCACCGCCGCCCTTCGGCGACTGGCTCTCCAGCGACCGGCCGCCGCTGCAGGTTGGCTATGTGCTGGCGCAGCGTCCCTTCGGCTGGGACGAGAGCGGACTCCACTACGAGGTGCTGGGAGCTGTCGTCCAGCAGCTCTGGATCGTCGGCATGTGGGCGGTCCTCTGCGCCGCTCGGCTCCGTCCGCTGGCCCGCGGCCTGGCGATCTTCGCGGCGATCGTCAGCGACGTCGCGATCGTCAACGGCTTCTTCGTCTGGCCGAAGCTGATCGCGGCCGCGTTCGTGCTGGCCGCCCTAGCCATGGTCCTCTCCGCCGAGTGGTCGACCCTGCGGCGCAACCCCTACGTGGCCGCCCTCTTCGCCGCCCTCTGCGGGCTGGCGATGCTCGCCCACGGCGCCAGCGCCTTCGGCATCGTCCCGCTGCTCATCTTCGCCGCCCTGCGCGGCCTGCCGAGCTGGCGCTGGCTGGGGATCGCGGTTCTGGTTGGGATCGTCCTGCTAGCCCCCTGGTCGGCCTACCAGCGCTACGCCGATCCGCCCGGGAACCGGCTGATCAAGTGGCAGCTGGGCGGGTCGCTGGAAATCGACGAACGCGGCGCCCTGGAGACGATCATCGACGGCTACAGGGAAGCGGGTTTCTCCGGCACGCTGGAAAACAAGTGGGGCAACGTCACCAGGATCGTCGGGCAGAAGGACGTCGAAGGTGCGGTCGGCGAGGCCGGCGACGAAATCGGCGCCGGACACATCGGCAACGCAATCACCGCCCTGCGTCTGCCGCGCTTCTTCGACCTCCTGCCGTTCCTCGGGATCCTCCTGGTCGGACCCGCGGCGATGCTCCTCGCCCGCGCCCGCGGCAGGCCCAGCGGCCCCGAGTGGCGCTTCGCCCTCCTCAGCTTCGCCTTCTGCGCCCTCGCTTGCGCGATCTGGGCACTGCTGATGTTCGGCGAGCCCGACTCATCGACCCTGCTCCACGTCGGCACCTTCGCGGTGCCCCTGCTGGCCGCCTGCGCCTGCGTGGTCGGCTCCTACGCGGTCCACCCGCGCCTGGCAATCGTCCTCGTGGCCGTCAACGCCCTCTTCGTCCTCATCCTCTACGTCCCAGCGCTGACCCCGCCGCCGCAGACGTCGTACTCGCCATGGGCCGCCCTGCTCGCCGCCGCCAGCTTGGCGGGTATCGGTGTGGTTTCCTTCCGCCAGGCCTTACGTTGAGCTCGCCGGGAAACCGGCCAATACACTCCCGCCCCGCCATGGACTGGGGGAAGCGCAATGCGCCCGCGGTGCTGCTCGGCGTCGCGTTGGCGGCGTCGGTGGTGCTTCTGCTCGTGCTGACGCGGGACTTCACCTTCATCCAGGACACCTGGGAGTTCTTGATGAACCGGCGGGACTTCACCGCCGACGCGCTGCTCAAACCCCACAACGAGCACATCGTCGTCATCCCGGTATTGATCGAGCAGCTCTTCCTGCGGGTCTTCGGGATGAGCTCGGCGCGACCGGAATACGTCCTGCTGGCCGTCTCGCTGGCGGTGGCGGCGCTCCTCCTCTTCTTCTACGTCAGACGCCGGGTGGGGCCGTGGCCAGCGCTCTTCGCCGCCGTCCTGCTGCTCTTCCTCGGCCCGGCCTGGGAGGTGCTGCTGTGGCCGTTCGAGATCGGCTTCGTCGGCTCGGTCCTCTTCGGCATCGCGATGCTGCTGGCGCTCGATCGTGACGATCGCGAAGGCGACATCGTCGCCTGCGTCTGCCTCGTCCTCTGCTTCGGCTTCTCCAGCCTCGGCATCCCGTTCGCCGTCGCGGCCGCCGTCGACGTCTTCCAGAAACGGCGCACTCGCGGGCTTCGCCGCGCCTATCTGGTCGCCGTTCCGCTGGTCCTCTATGCGGCCTGGTATTTGGGCTGGGGACACGACGCCGAAACCCACGTCTCGCTGCGCAACGTGCTCGCCTCGCCGCGCTTCGTCTTCGAATCGGCGGCCGTCTCCGTCGGCTCGCTGCTCGGCCTCGGCACCACGCCGTTCGGCGGCTCCACCGACCCGGCCTGGGGGCGGGCGATCCTCGTCGCCCTGGTTGCCGTCTTCGCTTACCGGCAGGTGCGCAAGCCTGGCTTCGTCCCAGGCTTCTGGCCGATCGCCGCAGCTGCGGCCACCAGCTGGTTCCTCACCGCCTTCAACCAGATTCCCGGCCGCGATCCGACCTCGAGCCGCTACCAGTACATGGGCGGCGTCCTCGTGCTGATGCTGCTCGCCAACCTGCTCCAGGGTGTGCGCTTCGGCCGGCGGGCGCTGGTCGCGATCGGGGTGCTGGCGGCCGCCGCGGTAGCGGTCAACCTGGTCGTCCTCAGGGACGGCAGGGACGGGTTGGAAGTGCAGTCGGTGTTGACCAGGGCCGACCTGGGAGCGATTGAAATCGCCAAGCGCACCGTCGCCCCCGAATTCTCGCTCAACACCGAAGTCGCCGGCACGACCACGCTGATCGACGTCCAGGCCGCCAAGTACCTGCCGGCGGTGCGCGAATACGGCTCGCCCGCCTACACGCCCGCCGAGCTGAGCGGTGCCCCCGATTACGGTCGCAAGCAGGCCGACATCGTCCTCGCCCAAGCGCTGCCGCTCTCGACCTTCACCCGGCTCGGCGCCTACGACCCGGGCGCCGGCGGGGAAAACTGCGTCGCGTTGCCGGCGGGCGGCTCTTCGACCAGCTCGGAGGTGCGCATCTCACCCGGCCTGACCCGGATCGAGCTGGCGCCGGGACCGCACGCGAACTTCTCCCTGCGCCGCTTCGCGACGGGCGAATACCCCGTTGTCACCGAAGGTGCCGACGGCGACTCGGTGACCCTGCTGCGCGTGCCTCGCGATGGCGCGCCGCAGCAACCCTGGTACCTGCAGGTAGAAGCCACGCAGCCGGCCCGCGTCTGCCGCTGACGCCCTCGTGGATGGCGCATCGTGCCGCCAACGGGCGGGCACGAGGCTGCGGTGGAAGGATCGGGGGGACTGGAGACCCCTAAATCCTTCCACCGACTGAATGAAACACCCAGTCGAGTTGGCCGGCCCGAGGGCGACGAGGATTCCCTATAGCTCCTCGGCGATGCGGGGCGCGTCGCGGTTGAAGATCCAGACGGCGAAGATGCAGACGCCGATGTAGATGAGCGCTGCCGGGATCAGGCCGGCCGCGCCACCGACGACTTCGGTTGCCGTAAGTGCGTTCGGGTCGAGGACCCATACGCGAATTTGCTCAAAAATCGGAGCAAGCGGGTTGATGAAGATCAGGTGCTGGTAGGAAGCCGGCACAATTTCAATCGGATAGAGCACCGGCGTTCCGTAGAAGAGAACCTGGGCGATGACGGTCCAGATGATCGCTACGTCGCGGTAGCGCACGTAGAGCACGGAAAGGATCATGCTCACCGCGCCGGTGAAGACAAAGAGCGCTGCTAATGCCACGGGGAACAGCAGCCAGGTCCAGGTCGGGTCGACTCCCCAAGCAAGGATGAAGGCGAAGACCACGATCAGGTTGAGAAAGAGGTTGAACGCAGCCGTCAGTACGACGGCGAGAGGAATCACCAGCCGCGGAAACTGAGTCTTGCGCACGACGCCCTCTTGAGTGACGACCGAAGTGACCGAGTTCAGCGTCGTTTCCTGAAAGAAGGTGAACAGGACGATTCCTTGGAGCAGCAACACCGGGTAGTTCGGAACCTGACTGCCGATGCGGAAGATCTTGGTGAAGACGAAAAGCAGCACGCCGAACAGCATCAGCGGCCGTACCAGCGACCAGATGTAGCCGAGCACGGTGCCGAAGTAGACGCGCTTGAACTCGGTCACCGAGATCAGCCAGAGCAGGTCGAAGAAGCGCCGTGGACCGCCGCCGAGGGCCGAGGGCCCGCGCACCTCGCGCAGCGGCGCCTCCGTTACCTCGACGCTCATGAGTGCTTCGCCCCCTCGACGACCGCCTTGGCGGAGTAAGGGAGGGCGACGATCCCGCGCGACTGCGCCTCGCCGCCGTAGACGACGAAGTCGACCGAGTTGTGGACGTAGAGGGCGACGCCGCCACCGCCGACGCGATTGACGCCGGTGTGGACGAAGTAGCGCCCCGGCGCGAGCAGGTTCTCGACGTCGGCGCTGACCTTCACCCGGTCGCCGGCGGCGAGCTCGCTCGATCCTTCCTTGCTCACGCCGGCGCCGAACTGGAAGACGCCGACGCCGTCGGCGTTGGCCAGGATGAAGCCCAGGCCGATGCCGGCGAGGTCGCGCCTGGCTTCCACCTCGACTCGCAGGTGGATGCTCTTGCCGTGCTCGATGTTGGTCAGGCGGGCACCCTCGTCGTCCTCAACCCAGGCGTCGAGCAGGCGCACGTCGTCGCTTGCCTGCCCCGGCGCCCCGGCGCCCACCTCGCTGCCCCGTTCGAAGTTGAGCCGCAGGTAGCGCCGGCCGACCTCGTCCGGGTCGCCCTCGTGCTGGATGTGGCCGCCGTCGATCAGCAGGGCGCGGTGGCAGAACTCCTCGACCGTTTTCATGTCGTGGGTGACGAGGACGACGGTCTTGCCCTGCGCTTTCATCCCGCGGAAGGCGTCGCTGCACTTCTGCTGGAAGGCCGCGTCGCCGACCGCCAGCACCTCGTCGATCAGGAGGACGTCGGCGTCGACCTCCATCATCAGCGCAAAGGCGAGGCGGACCAGCATCCCCGAGGAGTAGTTCTTCAGCTTCAGGTCGACGAATTCACCCAGTTCGGCGAACTCCAGGACGGCGTCGAGGCGGTCGCGGGCCTCCTGCGGGGCGAGGCCCATCATCACGCCGTTGAGGACGACGTTCTCGCGCGCCGTCAGCTCGAGGTTGAAGCCGACCCCGAGCTCGATGAACGGCGCCAGGCGTCCCGCCATGCGGATCGTTCCCGCATCCGCCCGGTAGATGCTCGCCAGCAGCTTCAGCAGCGTGCTCTTGCCGGAGCCGTTGCGGCCGACGATGCCGAAGAACTCGCCCTTGCGGATCTTGAACGAGATCCCGTCGAGCGCCCGCAGCTCGCGGTAGTCGCGCGCCGAGAACGGCCGCACGATCCGCTCTTTGAGGGAATCCACGCGGTGGGTGGGTATGCGGAACGACTTGCGCAGGCCCTCAACCTCGATCGCTGTCGCGGTCGTCGGCACGCCGCGGAACGGTAGCGTGGCGCCCCGATGCGCGTCCCGCCCGCTGTAGCCGCCGTCATCCCCAGCTGGAACACGCTGGACTTCCTTCCCGCCTGCCTGGAGTCGTTGAAGGGGGAGTCGATCGACCCAGAGCTGCTGGTGGTCGACAACGGCTCGACCGACGGCTCGGCCGATTATCTGGAGCGTGAGGGTGTCCCGCACGTCTCGCTGCCGCAGAACATCGGCTTCGCCGCCGCGGTCAACCTTGGGGTGGCGCGGACGACGGCGCCAGTGGTCCTCGCCCTCAACGCCGACACCGTGCTCGAGCCGGGCTGTGTGCCGACGATGCTCGACGCCTTGGGGGAGGACCCGGGACTGGGCGGAGTGCAACCGCGCCTCCTTCAGTTGGACGAGGACGGCAATGCGGCGCGTTCACCCGACGCTGCTCGCCTCTACAGCGCCGGCCAGGCGCTGACGAAGGACGGGCGCGCCTTCGAGCTCGGGATGGGGGAGGAGCAGGGGCCCTCGAGCGCCGAGGGCCGCGAGATCTTCGGCGTCTGCGGCGCCGCCTGTCTGTTGCGCCGCGAGCTGTTCGAGCAGCTCGGCGGCTACGACGAGTCCTACTTCGCCTTCTACGAGGACGTCGACCTGAACGTGCGGGCGCGGATCGCCGGCTGGCGCTTCGCCTACGTGCCCGAGGCGGTCGTCTGGCACGTCGGCAGCGCCGCCTGGAGCGAAGGCTTCTCCCGGCCGGCGGCGGACAACGCCAGGCTCGTTGCTCGCAACCGTCTTTCGACTCAGGTTAAGTTCATGCCCGTGAGCGCGGTTCCACGGATCGCCGTCGTCGAGACCGGGTCGCTCTTGCGCGCCGCCACCCGCGGCCGCCTCCTCGCCACTCTGAGCGGCAAGCTCGCGGCTCTCCGCCGGCTCCCCCACCTGCTCGGAGACCGACGCCGCCTGCGTCGCACGGGCGATTCGTCCCTGGCGCGGCGCTGGCTCGGCCGCCGCGTGGAGCAGCCGTGAAGATCTGCATCGTCTCATCGGAGCACAGTCCCTGGGGGGGGATCGGGCACGAAACTCGCAGGCTCGTCGCTCTGCTGGGTGGAGCCCAGCATGAGGTCACCTTCGTTCAGGCCGGCGGCGCAGGCTTCCGCGGTCCTCGGGCCGCGCCCATGGCGTGCGTGCGGGAAATTTCGAGCCAGCCGAGCCCGGATCTGGCAGGCCTCTCCTTCTCGTGTGACGCGCAGATGGAATCCGCCGCCGCGCTGGAGGCGATCGAGCAGGCATACGGAGACGCCGGCCCCGACTACCTGGAGGTCGTCGACTATCACGCCAACGGGCTGGTGCCGCTGCAGGCGCGCCAAGCTGGGCACCCTCTGCTGCGCGACACCCTGATCGCAGTGCGGCTCGCCGCCACCGTCGAGCTGCTCAGCGTGCACGACGGGACGCTGTATCAGCCTGGGATCGAGCTGGTGGCGGCGCTGGAGCGCGAGCAGTTCAGGTTGGCGGACCGCATCGTCTGGCGAGGTGGGGACACCCTGAACCTCTACCGTCGCTACTACGCCGACATCGACCTCCCGGAGGCGGTCTGCATCCCGCCGCCCGTGGAGCGCCCCGCGTCGCCCCCGGTGGCAGAGCGGCGCGACGTCGATCGGCCCCTCGAGATCCTCTTCGTCGGCCGGCTGCAGCGATTCAAGGGCGCTCTCGACCTGGTCGAGGCGTGCCTCGGCCTCGACGACGACAACTGGCAGCTGACGATGATCGGCGCGGACACGGCGACTGCGCCCGCCGGGCAGTCGGTTGAGATGACGATCGAGGCGATGTGCGGCGATGACCCTCGCATCAGGCTCGTACGGCCGATGCCGAACGAGGAGCTGCAGCGGCGCTGGACGCTGCACGACCTGCTCGTCGTGCCCTCGACGCTGGAGGTCTGGGGGAACGTCGGGATCGAAGCGATGCGGGCCGGCCTGCCGGTGCTCGCCAGCCCGGTGGGAGGCCCGGCGGGATACGTCGAGCACGGGGTGTCGGGATGGCACATCGATGGTCTCGGCTCGGCGGGGATTCGCCGCGCGCTGAGCCACCTCTTGGCGAATCGCGACGAGCTCGAGCGGGTGCGCTCCTCGGGTGCGGTCTACGAGGGATTCCTGCGGGTCACCGATCCCGAGTGTGTGCTGGGCGGTTATGAGAAGTTGTCGAACGCCGCTCGCTCACGGCGGTCCAGACCTGTGGCTCGGATCGACCAGCCGCTGGTGACGGGAATCGTTCCCTACCACCGCTCGTCCGAGTACGTGGAGGAGGCTGTGGGCTCGTTGCTCGAACAGAGCCACCGCAATCTCGAGGTGCTGATCGTCAACGATGGCTCCTTCGAGGAGGAGGACGAGATCCTCGACAGGCTCGCCTCCGATCCTCGGGTTGGGGTGGTGACGCAACTGAACGGCGGCGAGCCCTCTGCCCGCAACCTCGGAACCTGCCTGGCACGCGGCGAGTACGTGGCGATGCTCGACTCCGACAACGTCCTCGAGCGGGACTTCGTCGCCCGGGCCCTGAAGATGCTGCGCTCCGACCCCACCCTGGCCTACGTAACCTGCTGGCTCCGCTACGTCCCACCCGACGGCGCCGAATTCGAGTCCGGCGGCTACGCCCCGCTCGGCAGCCGCGTCGTCAGCGCCGACTCCAACGAGTCCAATGAGTCCAACAACTGGGACGGCGACGCGATCGCGCTCCTTCCGCGCCGGCTGTTCTCGGAGCTTGGCTACCGCTACGAGACGGCTGCCGGCATGCAGTCGGACTGGGAGCTCTACCGACACTTGCGCGAAGACGGTAGGTTCGGCACCGTGATTCCAGAGCGGCTGGCCAGGTACCGGGTCCACCCGGACTCTCTGACCAGGTCTCACGAGCTGGCCCTGCACCGGAGGACCTGGGGGGAGGCGCGCACCCGGCGCAGGAAACGCGCGACCCGCTGGACCGCGGAGGCCTCAGATGGCTGACGATTCAAGGACCGAGGACGACCTTCGGGTCGCCGAGCTGCTTCGCGTCAACGGTGAGCTGGCGGCCGAGATACGCGATCTCGCACTTGGCCGGCGAGCGGCGCCGCGGTCGTCACAGGTGCCGGCGGCCCGCCGGGTGGCCAAGCTCGAGGCAGAGCGGGATTCTCTCGCCGCAGAGCTCGAGGCCGTGCGGGACCAGCTTGGCGCCGTCAAGGCCGAGCGAGACGCCCTGCTCGTCAATAGGGCGGAGCTGGAGCGCGAGGTGGTCCGTCTGCGCAGCGGCTTGGCCGGATTGCTGCGGCGCGCTCGGGCCCGCCTGCTCCGCTCCCAAGGCCTCTAGCCCCCCCGTCGCTGCCGGCGCAGCGCCAGCGCTTCGCGCAGGGTGATGTCGAGCAGGGAGGGGTCGTTTAGCGGCCGGTGCGCGAGCCCGGCGGCGTCGCGCCAGCCACGCAGACGGCCGCTGAGGCCCTTCGCCGTGCGGTCGCGGAGCAGCTGACCGGTGCAGATCGCCGCCTCGCCCGCCAGCGCGCGCAGCGCCCGGCGTGGCTCTGACATGACGCCGTAGCGGCGCAGCATGTAGCCGCGGCTCCAGCCGGTGCGAGCGTACTTCTCGCCGCTGCCGGCGCCGAGGCTGGCGGAGTAGGCGTGGACCGCCCGCGCGTCGGCGGCGAGCCGGCAGCGGGCGCCGCCGGCACGCAGCCGCAGGGCGAGGTCGAGGTCCTCGTAGTAGAGGAAGATGCGCTCGTCGAAGCCACCGGCGGCGCGGAAGGCGTCGAGACGGTAGAGCGCGGCGCCGCCGGTCGGCCCCAGCGGGTCGGCCGCGACCTCGGCCCGCTGTGCTGGCTCGCCGTGCAGGTAATCGAAGCCCATCAGGGTGCGGTCGGCGATGACCCCAGCCGAGTCGATCAGCCCCGGCGCGGCCTCCTGCAGGAGCACACCGGCGACGCACTCGGCGCCCGCGGCTGCTTCGTCGAGCAAGGCCTCGACGAAGCGAGATTCGGCCTCGGCATCGTTGTTGAGCAGGATCACCGGGTCGGCCGGGTGCTTCTCGATCGCCCGGTTCAACGCCGGGCCGAAGCCGAGGTTCCCTCCCAGCTCCAGCAGCTCCACCTCCGGGAACTCGCCCCGCAGCAGCTCCGCCGTCCCGTCCGACGATCCGTTGTCGACCACGACCACGTCGACGGGCCGGCTCTGCCGCTCCAGGCTGCGCAACGTCCCGCCGAGTCGCTCGCGGCCGTTGTGGGTCGGTATGTAGATGGCTGGTCGCACGATCTGCTGGCGCAGTAGGGTTGCAGCCTCGCAATGGAGCCCTTGAAGGGACTGATTCTCTCGGGTGGGGCGGGCACTCGCCTGCGTCCCATCACCCACACCTCGGCGAAGCAGCTCGTGCCCGTCGCCAACAAGCCCGTGCTCTTCTACGGGATCGAGGCTCTGGTCGACGCCGGGGTGAAGGAGATCGGGATCATCATCGCCCCGGAGACCGGGGACGAGATCCGCGCTGCTGCGGGCGACGGCTCGCGGTTCGGTGCCGAGATCACCTACATCGTCCAGGACGAGCCGGCTGGGTTGGCCCACGCCGTCCTCACCGCCGAGGAGTTCATCGGCGGCTCGCCCTTCGTCATGTACCTCGGCGACAACCTGCTCGCCGATGGTCTGCGCGGCCTCCTCGCCAGCTTCCGTGAGTCCGAGCCCGACGCGCTGATCCTGCTCACTCCCGTCTCCGATCCCAGCTCTTATGGCGTCGCCGAGCTCGACGGCGACCACGTCGTGCGCCTGGTGGAGAAGCCCAAGGATCCACCCTCCAACCTCGCCCTGGTCGGCGTCTACCTCTTCCAGCCGGCGATCTTCGACGCCGCCCGGGCGCTAGAGCCCTCCTGGCGCGGCGAGCTGGAGATAACCGAGGCGATCCAGAGTCTGATCGAGGACGGCCACAAGGTGCAGTCGGAGGTGGTCAGCGGCTGGTGGAAGGACACCGGCCAGCTGGCCGACATGCTGGAGGCGAACCGGCTCGTCCTCGAGGAGATCGAGACGCGCCTGGACGGCGAGATCGACGCCGACTCCAGGGTCGAGGGGAGGGTTGTCGTCGAGGCGGGGGCGAGGTTGAGCGGCTCGGTCGTGCGCGGGCCGGCGGTGATCGGTGCCGGTGCTCGGATCGAGGGCGCCTACGTCGGCCCCTACACCTCGATCGGCGAGAACGTGCGCATCTGCCGCTCCGAAATCGAGCACTCGATCGTCCTCTCGGGCTCCGTGGTCTCGGACCTCGGCACGCGGATGGAGGCCAGCCTGCTCGGCCGCGAAGTGAAGCTGACCCGCAGCGAGGGGATGCCGAAGACGCTGCGGATGCTGGTCGGCGACAAATGCGAGATCAAGATCGTCTGATGGGTGCGGAGCGATGAAGATCCTCGTCACCGGCGCCGGCGGCATGCTCGGGCGTGACGTGATGCTCGCCGCGGGCAACGCCGGCCATCAGGTTGTCGGCTACGGCCACGCCGAGCTCGACATCGCCGCCGCCGACGCGGTCGGTGCCAAGGTCGAGGGTGAGCGCCCCGGCGTCGTCATCAACTGCGCCGCCTGGACCGATGTCGACGGCGCCGAGGAGGCGGAGGAGGAGGCGACCCGGATCAACGGCGCCGGTGCCGGCAACGTCGCCGCGGCTGCGGCGAGCGTCGGCGCCTCGGTGGTCTACGTCGGCAGCGATTACGTCTTCGACGGCAGCAAGGGAGCGCCCTACGTCGAGACCGATCAGACCGCGCCGCTCTCCGCCTACGGCCGCAGCAAGCTGGCGGGAGAGGAGGCGACGCGGGCGGCCAACAAGCGCCACTTCATCGTCCGCTCCGCCTGGCTCTTCGGCAGCGGCGGCCACAACTTCGTCGAGACGATGCTGCGCCTCGCCGCCGATCACGGCGAGGTCCTCGTCGTCCGCGATCAGGTCGGTTCGCCGACCTACACCTGGCACCTCGCCTACGGCATCGTCCGTCTGATCGAGGGGGTCGAGTTCGGCATTCACCACATGGCCGCCGCGGGTGCCTGCTCCTGGTATGAGTTCGCGCGCGAGATCTTCGAGCAGGCAAACGTCGAGTGCAAGGTGATGTCGGCCACCACGGAGATGCTCGGCCGCCCAGCGCCCCGCCCCGCCTACTCGGCGCTGACCAGCCAGCGCGAGCACGCGATCGAGCTGCCCTCTTGGCAGGATGGCCTCGCCGCCTATCTCGCTCAGCGTCGCAGCGAGACCGAGGCCGCGGCATGAAGATCCTCGTCACCGGCGCTGCCGGTTTCATCGGCTCGACCTACGTGCGCCTGATCGGCGACGAGCACGAGGTGCGCGTGCTCGACAAGCTCACCTACGCCGGCCGCCGCGAGAACCTGCCGGACGGGACCGAGCTGGTCGTCGGTGGGATCGAGGACCCGAAGGTTGTGCGCGAGGCGATGGAGGACTGTGACGCGGTCGTCAACTTCGCCGCCGAGTCCCACGTCGACCGCTCGATCGACGATCAGGACGCCTTCGCCCGCACCCACGTGATCGGCACCGGCACGCTCCTCGATGCGGCGCGCGAGCTGGGAATCGGCCGCTACCTCCAGGTCTCCACCGACGAGGTCTACGGCTCGATCGATTCGGGCTCCTTCACCGAGACCTCACCCCTCGACCCCTCCTCGCCCTACTCGGCGACCAAGGCGGCCGGAGATCTGCTCGTCTCCGCCCACTTCCACACCTATGGGACCCGGGCCTCGATCGTGCGCGGCTCCAACAACTACGGTCCGCGTCAGTACCCGGAGAAGCTGATCCCGCTGATGGTGTTGAACGCGATCCACGGCGACTCGCTGCCGGTCTACGGCGACGGCCGCCAGGTGCGCAACTGGCTCTATGTCGAGGACTTCTGCCACGGGATCCACACGGTGCTGTTGAAGGGCCGCGCCGGGGAGGCCTACAACGTCGGTGGTCCCGACGAGTGCGAGAACATCGAGGTGGTCAAGCGGGTGATCGAGCTGACCGGCGCCGACGAGTCGCAGATCGAATACGTCACCGACCGCCCCGGCCACGATCGCCGCTACTCGCTCTCCTCGGAGAAGCTGCGCAGCGAGCTTGGCTGGGAGGCGCAGGTGCACTTCGCCGAGGGGCTGGAGCTCACCGTGCAGTGGTACCGCGAAAACGAGGCATGGTGGGGTCCGATCCGCTCGGGTGAGTACCGCGAGTACTACGAGCGCCAGTACGGAAAAGCGCTGAGCTGATGCCGCGGAGGTTGGAGACGAAGCTGGACGGCGTCGTCCTGCTCGAGCCCGAGGTGCACGGCGACGCGCGCGGCTTCATGGTCGAGACGTACCACAGGGATAGCTGGGCCGAGCTGGGCATCGAGGTCGAGTTCGTCCAGCACAACCACTCGCGCTCCTCGCAGGGAACGCTGCGCGGCCTGCACTTCCAGACCGAGCCCGGGCAGGCGAAGCTGGTGCGCTGCCCGCGCGGCAGGATCTTCGACGTCGTCGTCGATCTGCGCCGTGGCTCGCCCAGCTACGGCCAGTGGGAGGGATACGAGCTCGACGACGAGACCCACCGTCAGCTCTTCGTCCCGGTCGGCTTCGGCCACGGCTTTGCCGTGCTCAGCGACACCGCCGACGTGACCTACCTGCTCTCCAGCGTCTATGACCCCGCGACCGAGTCCGGCATCGCCTGGGACGATCCCGACGTGGGAGTCGAGTGGCCGATCGACGAGCCGCTGCTGAGCGAGCGCGACAAAAGCGCCCCGTGCCTGGCCGAAGTGGCGGAGACCCTGCCGTTCTAGCGCCCGCGAACGGCGGTGATCGCCAGACTCGTGGCCAGTTTGGCGCCGATGCCGGTGTACACAGCCCCGTTGAGAATTGGATTGTGCTGGGGGGCATCGAAGCGGCGGTAGAAGCGGGCCATGCCGCGATGGAAGGCGACCTCCTGGCGGGCGCCGCGGCGGGCGCCGCTGGAGCCGCCCTTGACGTGCAGGGCGGTGCCGGCCGGCTCGTAGAAGACCTTCCAGCCGGCGTCCCAGAAGCGGTGGCACCAGTCGAGGTCCTCCATGTAGAGCCAGTAGCCCTCGTCGAGCAGGCCCACCTCGCGCACCGCTTCGGCCCGGCAGAGCATGAAGGCGCCGTTGACGGCGTCGACCTCACCCGCCTCGTCCTCAGCCAGCTCGGTTGCCCGGTACTGGCTGAGCGTGTCTGAGGCGTTCGCCGAGCGGCCGATCCCGGTGAAGTGGGCGAGGGCGCTGAGCGGCGTGGGGAAGGAGCGCTTGCAGGCGTGGTCGAGCTCGCCCGACTCGCGCACCAGCTTCGCCCCGACCATGCCGATCCGCTTCTCGCTCCACAGTCGGGCCAGCGCGGCATCCAACGTCCCCGCGTACACCTCGGTGTCGGGATTGAGCAGCAGAACAGCCCGCGCCTGACTCTCGCGCAGAGCCAGGTTGTTGGCCGCGGAGAAGCCGACGTTCGGCTGGCGGATGAGGCGCATCTGCGGGAACTCACGCGCAACCATCTCCGGCGATGCGTCGGGGCTGCCGCTGTCGACGACGGTCACCTGCATCTCGCCCTGCGCAGGATGCTCGCGAAGCGAGCGCAGGCAGTTGCGCAACAGCGCTTCCGCGCCGTGGCTGACGACGATGACTTCGAGGTCCGGTCTGTCGACCATCCGCCCGCTCAGTGTGCGCCCTCGCCGCGGAAGATCGCGGCGGGGGTTCGCAGCAGGATCGCCAGGTCGCCGGCGACCGAGATGTTGTCGAGGTAATCGCGCTCCATCGCCAGCCTCTCCTCGAAGGTGAGGTCGGCACGGCCGTAGACCTGCATCGGCCCGGTCATCCCCGGCTTGACCGCGAGGCGCAGCCGCTGGCGCTCGTCGTAGAGGGCGACCACGGCCTCCTCCTCCGGTCGCGGGCCGACCAGCGACATGTCGCCGCGGACGACGTTGACGAACTGCGGCAGCTCGTCGAGGCTGACGCGCCGCAGGATGCGGCCCGCGCGGGTGACCCTGGGGTCGTCGGCGATCTTGAAGGCGGGCTCGTCGAGCTTCTCCAGGTCGACCAGTTCGCGCAGCTGCCCCTCGGCTCCCCTCACCATCGTGCGGAACTTGAGCATCGTGAACGGCTTGCCGTCCTTGCCGGCGCGGCGCTGGCGGAAGAGCACCGGGCGGCCGGAATCGAGCAGGATCAGCAGCGCGCTGGCCAAGATCAGGGGAGAGAGGAGGAGCAGCAGTGCGCCGGCGATCGTCAGGTCCATCGTCCGCTTCAGCGCCACCGTCGAGCGCGGCGGATCGGAGAAGCGGAAGTCGAGGACGGGCAGCTCGGCCAGTCGGTTCAGCTCGATCCCCGGCCCGAGCAGGCCGAAGTGCTGCGGCAGGAAGGTCAGCGCCAGCCCCGCCGCCTTGCACTGCTCGATCAGCCGCTCGGCCGCCGGCTCGCTCATATCCTGCTCGGTGACGATCACCCGCTCCACCTGCGCGTCATGGGCGATGCGCGAGATGTCGGCGATCGTGCCGAGGCGCGGCAGTCCAGCGGGCATCACCGCCTCGCCGTCCTCACCGCGCGGCGAGAGGTAGCCGACCAGGTGCAGGCGGGTCTCCGGGTGGGTCGCGACCCGGCGGGCGACGATCGCCACCGCGGCCGCCGGGCCGACGACGATGCCGGTCGCGGCGCCCGCCAGGCGGTGCCAGAAGAAGCGCAGCACGGCACGCGAGACGAAGCTGCCGAGCAGGGCGCCGAGCCCGACAGCGATCGCGCTGGCTGCGGCGAGCGGGCCGACCGGGCTGAGCGCCAGCAGGCCATCCAGCGCCAGCGTGCCCAACGCCGCCGCAGAGACCAGGCTGGAGAGCTCGTCGAGCGTGCTGTGGCGGATCCGACGGTGATCGTTGTCGTAGAGGCCGTGCAGCTTCAGCACGAGGATCCAGACGGGGCTGAACATCGTCGCCCAGAAGAGCGTGCCGATGTCGGTCTGCGAGGTCGCGGCGGTGACGATGCAGAGCGTCGCCACCAGCGTCGCCCAATCGCCCGTCGCCAGCAGGCGGCGCAGCACCGAGCCGCGCCGCCGCGCCCCGCTCGCGCCGGTCAGCCCCAGCCGCGCCGCCGTGGTCGTGTTGCCGCGCGGCTGTGGCTCCGGCGCCTGTGCCGGCGTGCCTTTGCGCGATGCGGTCTCCTGCGCCTTGCTCGTCATCGGTTCAGCCGCAGCTCGGTTTCCCGTGGAGGCATTCGCCCAGAGGGTTCAGCCGGCGTGCATGGCTCAGATCCGCCTTGGCTGCGGCGCGGTCGCCGGCCTCTTCCTCGACTCTAAAGCGTAGGTAGTAGAGCTGCCAGTTTCTGTCCTCGCGGTCGATCGCTTGCGTCAGGCGTTCGGTCGCGGTCGTGTAGTCACCCTGGCTCTCGGCGAGCAGGCCAAGCTGGACGTAGGGCGAGGCGGCGAAGGGCTCGATCGAGCGGGCGGTGCTGGCGTGGTCGACCGCGCTGGCGAAGTTGCCGCTCGCCGCGGCGTCCTGGCTGGCATGGATCTCGCGCTCCACCAGCAGCGGGCCGATCAGCGCCACGGCGGCGATCCAGGCCACCACCAGGCCGGCGACGGCGAGGCCGAAACGGCGTTCAGCTCCCTCCTCCTGCCAAGCCGACGGGGCCGCAAGCTGGCGGCAGCGCGCGGCGACGAGGACGGCCGCGGCGAGAAAGAAGACCGCGCCGAGAGCGGCGATCTCCCAGAACCAGTCGAAGCCGGCAGCCACCGCAAAGGCCAGCATCGCCGCGAAAAGCGCGGCGTAGCGCTCGCGCTGCGGATCGGGGGCGGCGCGCCAGGCGGCGAAACCCGTCCACAGCAGCGATAGCACCAGCGCCAGCACCAGCAGGCCGCCGACGGCGCCCAGCTCGGCGAAGGCCTCGAGGTAGAGGGAGTGCGCGTCGTGGACCGGATAGGCGATCGAGCGGTGCTGCTCCCAGGCGAACTGGTAGGTGCCGGCGCCGGTGCCGAGGATCGGCTTTTCGTCGAAGGCATCGATCGCGACGCGGAAGAAGTCGTGCCGGCCGGCGCCGCTGAGCTGCGAGAAGTGCTGCTCGGGTTGGCTGGGGAACTGCACGTCGGAGCTGGAGAACTGGTCCCAGGCCCGCCCGCCGATCGCGATCGCGACACCGATCGCGACGATCGCGATCGCTGCCGCGACGCCGCCCAGCAGCATCGGGTTGCGCGAGAGCGCGACCGCCCGTCCGGTCAGCTGGCCGCCGCGCCGCTCGGCCCAGCGCAGCGCCGCGTAGAGAAGCAGGGTGAGGGCGACGCCGGCGAGCAGGATCAGCAGCACGGTCGCGCCCTGATCCACCGCAGCTGAGCCGGCGAGGTTGTCGGCGAGGCTGCGATGCGCCTGGACCGCGAGGACGGCGGGCAGCGCGCCGAGCGCGCCCGCGCCGAGCGTCGCCAATAGCCAGAGGCGGTCGCGGGAGAGGGCGATCGTGCAGCCGGCAGCGATCACCAAAGCGAGCAGGCCACCGCGCGAGTAGGTGAAGTAGAGGGCGAGCAGGACCGCCGGCAGGGCGGCGACCGAGAGCCAGCGCAGGCCGGTCAGGGCGGCGCGTCGACTGGACCAAAGTATGAGAGCGACCGCGATCCCGAACATCGCGCCGTTTGCGTTCCAGTAGCCGAGCGGGTAGCGCAGTCGAGGGCCGCCGCCCAGCGAGTCGCCGAAGTCGAGAACGTGGGGCAGGAGGCGGGTGCCGAGGGCGAGCAGGGCGACGAGGGCGAGCGCAATCGTCAGACCTTCAGCGAAACGTTGGCGCCTTTCGTCGGTTTGGACGATCAGGAATGCGGCTAGGAAGAATCCGAGGTAGACCAGGATCCGGTCTGCCTCGATCACGCTCAGCTCCACCGACCCTGACCAGAAAGATGAGATTGCAGACAGCAATGCCAGACTCCCGATCAGCCCCGTTGCCCAGTACAAGGGCCGCCCCAGCGTCGCCCGCGAGGCCGCGCCGAGGACGATCAGCGCCACCACGACCAGCCACGCGGCAAGCCCGGCAACGTGCCGATCGCTCACATCGAAGCCACCGCCAGCCAGGGCCAGGCCGAGGATCAGCGCGACTGGAGCGAATAGCGCCGAGCTTTCCTCTAACCTTGCGCGCCATGTCTGGGACGCGCCAAGTTTCGGCCCCCGCCGCCCGGGGCCGCTCGATATTCGCTCTGTCAGTGCTGGCTCTGCTCGCATTGGGCTGCTTTCCGGTGTTGGCTCATGCCGACTCCAGCGGCTACCAGTATTCGGATGCTCCGCCCACGGTAACCGGGCACACGGCCGGTGGGGGCAATGAACCCCCTGCCAGCTCGTCCAAGGCCTCCGGCGGAGGTGGCGGTGGTGGCGCCAGCGCCGGCCACTCCCGCAACGGATCTTCGGCAGGCCACTCATCGTCCGGCTCGGGCGGCACGCCTGGTACCGCCGACGGCAGCGGCGGTCAGCAGGGTGGCCAAGGCAATGCCTCGGGCAAGGGCTCGGCTGGAACCGGCGAGGCGGCGGGCAGCGGCGAACCGGTCTCTTCCCAGAGCAGCAGCTCCTCGCCGCTGGTGCCGATTCTGATCGCGATCGCGGTTCTGGCGGCGATCTCGGTTGGTGCCGTGGTGATGCGCCAGCGCCGTCGGCGTGGCGACTCGGGCTCCTCTGTCTCGCCCGAGGCCAGCTAGTCGATGGGGAAGAAGCGCATACATCCGCCGATGCGGCTGCGTGTCTGGACGGTCGCTCTGGCGCTTGCCATGGTCGGGGTCGCCGCTTCCGCCTCGCCGGCCAGCGCCCTGCCCGGCAGCTTCTGGGGGGTCGTACCGCAGATCACGCCCAGCCCCGAACAGTTCCAGCGGCTGAAAGCCGGCGGCGTCGACAGCATTCGCATCTCGATCTCCTGGAGCTCGGTGCAGCCGCGCCGCAACGGCCCCTACGACTTCGCCGGCACCGACGCGATCATTGGTGCGGCTGCGGCCGCGCGGATCGACGTCCTGCCCTTCCTCTTCGGCGCGCCGAGTTGGGCCGTGCCCTCGGCCACCGTTCCGGGCTCGGGTGGGGGTATCCGGGCGGCGAAGTTCCTGCCGGTGCGCAGCGGCCTGCAGCGCTCGGGCTGGCGCAAGTTCGTCGTTCAGGCGGTCAAGCGCTACGGGCCGCGCGGGACCTTCTGGAGCGAAAATCCCGGCCTGCCGAAGAAAGCGATCCGCGTCTGGCAGATCTGGAACGAGGCAAACTTCAAGTACTTCGTCACGCAGCCCAACCCGGCTGAGTACGGCAAGCTGGTGAAGCTCTCCTACGGGGCGGTCAAAGCTGCCGACAGCGGCGCCAGGATCATTCTCGGCGGGCTCTTCGCCCGGCCGATCGAGGCGACCTTCAAGCGCAAGCCTCCGCAGGCCTACTTCGCCGCCGATTTCCTCCAGCAGATGTATCGCAGCACCCCGGGGATCAAGTCCGAGTTCCAGGGAGTTGCCCTGCATCCCTATACGGGCAGCTACAAGAACCTCACCTCGCGCATCGAAGAAGTTCGCAGCGTGCTGAAGGCCAACCACGACGCCGGCAAGGGCCTCTGGATCACCGAGTTGGGCTGGAGCTCACGGCCGCCCAGGAACGGCAATAGCTTCAACAAAGGGCTGCAGGGCCAGGCCGCGCAGTTGAAGGGCGCCTTCAGCCTGCTCCGCGCCAAGCAGCACAAGTGGCATGTCCAGCGGGTCTACTGGTTCTCGGTCGACGACCTGAAGAACGCCTGCAACTTCTGCGACGGCTCCGGTCTCTTCGCCGAAGGCTTCAAGCCAAAGCCCTCCTGGCGAGCCTTCGTGCAGTTCGCCGGCGGCCGTCCGTAGCTGAAAGCACCGCCGACGGGCCTCAAAGCGTCCTATTTGTTCGCTTTGAGGCCCGTCGGCCCGGTGTGCGTAAGATCGGTGGGTTGAGCACCCAGCCGAAAGCAAGCGCTGAAGCCGATCCACTGGCGCCGTTCAGCGCCCCCGTCAGGCGCTGGTTCGAGTCCTCCTTCGAGGGCCCAACGCCCGCCCAGACGGGTGGCTGGAAGGCGATCGCGGGCGGCGCCAACACCCTGATCTGCGCCCCCACCGGCTCCGGCAAGACGCTCGCCGCCTTCCTCTGGGGCATCGACAAGCTTTCGCGCGCCCCGCAGGCCGGCGACGGCGTGAAGATCGTCTACGTCTCACCGCTGAAGGCGTTGTCATATGACATCGAGCGCAACCTGCGGGCTCCCTTGCGGGGGGTTGGCGCGGATATCTCGGTCGGGCTGCGGACCGGAGACACGTCGCAGGCCGAACGGCGGGCGATGCGCAAAACGCCGCCCGAGATCCTCATCACCACTCCCGAGTCGCTCTACCTGATCCTCTCCTCTGACGCGCGCGAGATCCTCAGCGGGGTCGAGGCGGTGATCGTCGACGAGATTCACGCGGTGGCCCAGTCCAAGCGTGGGTCGCACCTGGCGTTGACGCTGGAGCGGTTGGATCATCTGGTGAGGGACCATGCCGGTCAGGCGGCGGGTCCTGTCGCGGCGGGTTCCCCCACATGCTCAGACGCTGCTTCGCAGCGTCCTCCGCTGCGGGGGTCCCCCCCCGCCACGCCACCCACCGCAGAGGCGCATGGCGTCCAGCGGATCGGTCTCTCGGCGACCCAGCGGCCATTGGAGCGGATCGCGAAGTTCCTGGTTGGTCCTAAGAGAGCTTGCGAGATCGTGGACGCGGGGGTTGCGAAGGAGCTGGACCTGGAGATCGTCGTTCCTGTGGAGGACATGTCGGAACCGGGAGCGCCGAACTTCCCCAACTCCGATGGCGTTCCCGCCGAGGGCGAGCCGAATGCTCACGTGCGCTCAATTTGGCCGGCGATCTACCCCGAGCTCCTGAAGCTGGTGCGCGAACACACTTCGACGATCATCTTCGTCAACGCCAGGAGAGCCGCCGAGCGCCTCGCAAAGCGCTTGAACGAGCTCGCCCTAGAACAAGCTCCCCAAGAGCTGCCGGCGACCGAGCAAGCCGGCCACCCCTCTCCAGCGGGTGGCGCGGCCGGGGGGGAACCGGCCGCGACAGGACCCGCTGGCAGCGGCGATGGTCCCTTGCTCGAGATAGCCAGAGCGCATCACGGCTCCTTGTCCCACGAGGAGCGCTTGGTCGTCGAGGAGATGCTGAAGTCGGGGCAGCTGCCCTGCCTCGTCGCGACGAGCTCCCTGGAGCTCGGCATCGACATGGGCGCGGTCGACCTGGTGATCCAGGTCGAGTCGCCGAAGTCGGTCAGCCGAGGCTTGCAGCGGGTCGGCCGCGCCGGCCACTCGTTGGGCGAGGTCTCGCGCGGCCGCATCTTCCCCAAGTTCCGCGCCGACCTGCTCGAGTGCGCGGTGGTCGCGCGGCGGATGCGCGAAGGGGCGATCGAGGAGACGGTGATCCCGCAGAACCCACTCGACGTGCTCGCCCAGCACCTGGTCTCGATGGCGGCGCTCGACGTCTGGGAGATCGACGAGGTCGAGCGCCTGGTCACCGCTACCCAGCCCTTCGGCGAGCTCTCGCGCGAACAGCTCGAGAACGTGCTCGACATGCTCGACGGCCGCTACCCCTCCGACCGCTTCGCCGAGCTGCGGCCGCGGATCGTCTGGGACCGCACCAGGGGCACGATGCACGGCCGCAAAGGCGCCCGCCAACTGGTCGTCACCAACGCCGGCACGATCCCCGACCGCGGCCTCTACGGCGTCCACCTGCCCGATGGCCGCCGCGTCGGCGAGCTCGACGAGGAGATGGTCTACGAGGCGCGCCCCGGCCAGACCTTCCTGCTCGGCGCGACGACCTGGCGGATCGAGGAGATCACGCGTGACCGGGTGATCGTCACGCCCGCCCCCGGCCTGCCTGGCGCGGTTCCCTTCTGGAAGGGCGACGGGATCGGCCGCCCGGCCGAGCTGGGCCGGGCGATCGGCGCCTTCTCGCGCGAGGCCGTCTCGCGCGACCCGCAGGAGCTGGCCGGCGAGTACGACCTCGACCGCCGCGCCGCCGAGAACCTGGTCGCCTACCTGCGCGAGCAGCAGGCTGCGACCCGCGTCGTCCCCTCCGACGAGACGATCGTGGTCGAGCGCTTCCGCGACGAGATCGGCGACTGGCGCCTCTGCGTGCTCTCGCCCTTCGGCGGCCGCGTCCACTCCGCCTGGGGCCTGGCCCTGGGGCAGAAGATCCGCGAGGAGCTCGATCTCGAGGCGGACGCGATCTGGTCCGACGACGGCATCGTCATCCACCTGCCCGACGCCGACGAGCCGCCGCCCGCCGACCTGATCATGGTCGACCCCGACGAGCTCGAGGACTTGGTCGTGCGCGAGCTCTCCGGCTCGGCCCTGTTCGGCGCCCGCTTCCGCGAGAACGCCTCGCGCTCGCTGCTGATCCCGCGCGCCTACCCGGGCAAGCGCACGCCGCTCTGGCAGCAGCGGCTCAAGTCGCAGAGCCTGCTCGAAGTCGCGCGCGACTTCCCCCGCTTCCCGGTGATCCTCGAGACCTACCGCGAGTGCCTGCGCGACGTGCTCGACCTGCCCTCGCTGCGCCAGATCCTCACCGACCTGCACTCGCGCAAGCTCGGCCTGGTCGAGGTCGAGACGCCGACCGCCTCGCCCTTCGCCTCCTCGCTGCTCTTCGACTACGTCGCCACCTACATGTACGAGGGGGACACGCCGAGCGCCGAGCGACGCGCCGCCGCGCTGGCGCTCGACCGCGACCTGCTGCGCGAGCTGCTCGGCCAGGAGGAGCTGCGCGAGCTGATCGACCCCGCGGCGCTGGAGGAGGTCTCCGAACAGCTGCAGCACCGCACCGAGGCGGGTCGCGCCGCCGACCGCGACGCGCTGCAGCAGGTGCTGCGCAACGTCGGCGACCTCAGCGCCGAGGAGTGCGCAGAGCGGGTCGCCGAGGGCTACTCGGCCGCCTCGATGCTGGAGAAACTCGTCGCCGAGCGCCGCGTCGCCCTGGTCCGCGTCGCCGGCGAGGAGCGCTACATCGCCGGCGAGGATGCCGGCCTCTACCGCGACGGGCTCGGCGTACCGCCCCCGCCGGGGCTGCCGGAGACCTTCCTCGAGGATCACCCCGACGCGATGCGGGCCCTGGTGCGCCGCTACGCCCGCACCCACGGTCCGTTCCCGACCGCGCAGCTCGCCGCCCGCTACGGCGTCGACCCGACCCCGGCGCTGCGCGAGCTCGAGCGCGAAGGGGCGCTCGTGCGCGGCGAGCTGCTGCCCGGCGGCAGCGAGCGCGAGTGGTGCGACTCCGACGTGCTGCGCCGCGTGCGGCGCGCCAGCCTCGCCCACCTGCGCCGCGAGGTCGAGCCGGCTGCACGCGACCGCTTCGCCCGCTTCCTGCCCAGCTGGCAGAACGTCGACACCCACCGCGCCGCCGGCGCCGGTCCCGACCGCCTGCGCGACGCGCTGGTCCCGCTGCAGGGGGTGGCGCTGACCCCCAGGGTCTGGGAGGACGACGTCCTGCCGCGCCGCCTCGGCGCCTACTCGCCGGCCTGGCTCGACGAGCTCTGCACCAGCGGTGAGCTGGTCTGGATCGGCGCCGGCTCGCGCGGCCGCAGCGACGGCCGCATCGCCCTCTACTTCCGCGAGGACGTGCGCCTCGCCGGCCCGCCGCCGGCCAACGCCAAGCTGGAGCGCAGCGAGGGAGCGGCGCAGGAGGCGATCCGCGAGCGGCTCGCCACCGGCCCGTCCTTCTGGCTCGACCTGCTCGCCGACCTCGACTTCCCAGCCGAGGAGCTGCACAACGCGCTCTGGGATCTCGCCTGGAGCGGCGAGGTGACCAACGACGCCTTCGCACCCCTGCGGGCGCCGCGCCTGCGCTCGGTCCCGGCGCACGAACGAGGAGGTCGCCGCTTCGCCCGCCGCCGCTCCGGTGCCGGCGCCGCGGTGCAGGGGCGCTGGTCGCTGACCGCGCCGCTTCTCGCCGATGCGCCGGGGCCGGGGGCGAAGCTGCGCGCCCAAGCCGAGCTGATGCTGGAGCGCTATGGGATCGTCACCCGCGAGACCGTGCTCGCCGAGGGGGTGCCCGGTGGCTTCTCGACCCTCTACGCCGAGCTTGGCAACCTCGAGCTGCTCGGCACCGCCCGCCGCGGCTACTTCGTCGAGGGGCTCGGCGGCGCCCAATTCGCCCTGCCGGGCGCGGTCGAGCGGCTGCGCTCGCTGCCCGCAGACGACGGCTCCCTCCAGGTGCTGGCTGCGACCGATCCCGCCAATCCCTACGGCGCGGCGCTGCCCTGGCCGAAACCGCCCTCGGGGCGACGCCCCGCCCGCGCTCCCGGCGCCTATGTCCTCCTGCGCGACGGCGAGCCGCTGGTCTACGTCGAGCGCGGCGGCCGCAGCATCCTACGGCTGGGCGAGTTGAGCGATGCCGAGCTGGCCGAGGCGATGCAGGTGCTGGCGGACGCGGTTTCCGCGGGCCGCCTGCCGAAGCTCGGAGTCGAGAAGCTAGACGGCGAGCCGGTGATCGGCTCCGGACACGAGCAGGCGCTGCTCAACGCCGGCTTCAGCCGCGGCCCGCGCAAGCTCACTGCTTCAGCCAGATGAGCTCGACCGGGTGAAAGTTCTCATCCAGCTCTCAGCGGCGTTATGGCAAGGTCGATCAGCCGTCCATGTCCTCTCTCATACATAGGTCCAAGCAAGCACTAGCCGCCCTCTCCACCTTTGCCTCGATCGCCGCGCTTCTCGCCCTGGTCGCCCTACCGGCGACGGCCGCGGCCGCGCCGAGCGAACCAGCGGCGCTCAGCTTCGCACCCGGCAGCTACGACTTCGGCCTGCAGCCGGTCAACTCGAACCCCGCCCAGACGACCCTGCAGCTGCGCAACGATGGCGCCGAAGGCGTTCCGATCGAATCGCTGAGCATCACCGGCTCCGGCTCGGAATCCTTTTGGATTGGCTCCAGCAACTGCTGGGGAGCGTTCCTCGAACCGACCCAGACCTGCTCGATACAGGTGAACTTCGGTCCCCGCAACGTCGCCGAATACGCGGTCCAGCTTCAGGCGAGCGCCAACTCCACTCAGTTCAACGCCAGCCTGAGCGGCAGCGGCGCCAGCCCGCACTTCGTCCCCGACTCCAACTCGGTCGACTTTGGCGTCGCCAAAGTCGGTGCTGCGGGCAACACCCGCGAGATCACGGTGACCAACGTCGGCAACTGGCCCGGCGGTGTCTTCATCGCGGTCATCTCGGGCGGCGCGGTCGGCAGCTACCAGCTGCTCGACGAGAACTGCACTGGCCGCGAGTTGGTGCCGAGCGCGACCTGCACGCTGCAGGTGCGCTTTCGCCCGATCGCCGAAGGCGTGAAGAAAGCCACGCTCAGCCTCTTCGGTGAAAGCGACGGCGGCACCCAGATCATCCTCACCGGCGTCGGCGCGGCCCCCGACCCCGAGGCCGGCCCGAGCACGTCCTCCGGCCAAGCCGCGAGCGTCGCTGCCACAGTGGACAGGGCTGCGCATCGACCCAACGTCGAGAAGGCGAAGCGCCACAGGGCCAGGGCCCATCGCCGGCACCACCGGCGCGCCCGCGTCTACAAAGCCCGGCTGGTCGTCCATGGCGGCAGTGGAAAGCGGGAGGGGCGCTAGCTGCTTCGTCCGAGGCCGGTGAGGATGCCAACTCGCTTGGCAACGGTTTCGACGGTATCTGCTGAGGCGTGACCCAACCTCTGCTTGAGGCGGATTGCCGAAAGCACGCGCACCATCTCTGGCGTTCATGGCGGGTAAAGCCCTCAGCGAGCATCTCTCTCCCCCCTGGGGGGATAATCAGACAGATGACCGATTCGGAGGAGAGCGTCAGCCCGGTCGAGCTGCTGCGCAGCGTGCCGCTCTTCACCGATCTCGAGCAGGGCGAGCTCGAAAACTTCTCCCAGGTCGCCGTGCCGCGTTCCTTCCCTGCCGCTACGCGGGTCTTTCACGAGGGCGACCACTCTGATGCCTGCTACATCGTCCGCTCCGGCAGCTTCCGGGTCACCCGCGAGCACTCTGATGGACGGGCGATCACGCTGGCGACGCTCGGCCCCGGTGACATCTTCGGCGAGCTGGCGATGCTCGACGGCGAGGTGCGCTCAGCCAGCGTCGAAGCGCTCAGCGACGGCGAGCTGCTGGCCCTGCCGGCGGGCGAGGTGCGCTCGCTCTTGGGCCGCCACCCGGAGATCACGGTGAAGCTCGTCGGTGCCCTGGTGCGGCGCCTGCGCGCCGCCAACGAGCGCATCTCGCGCCAGTCCTTCCAGACCGTGCCCAGCCGCGTCGCCGGGGTGCTCACTCAGCTGGTCGCCGAAGAGGCACCGCGAACAGCCGAAGGCGGCGAGATCACGATCCGCATGAACCAGTCCGACCTGGCGCAGCTCGCCGGCACCTCGCGGGAGAGCGTCAGCCGCTTCCTCGCTGACCTGGAGCGCGCCGGCATCGTCCGCCCGGGTCGTGGGCGGGTGACGGTCCTCAATCCGGACAAATTGCGCAATTACATTTTCTGAGATGACGGCCAGGTCGGCAGCTCGGTGACCGACTTCGAGACGCTCAGGGCGCGGATGGTCGAGCGGCAGCTGCGGCGCCGTGGCATCGGCGACGAGCGCGTGCTGGCGGCGATGGCGGAGGTGCCGCGGGAGCAGTTCGTGTCGGAGCGCTACCGCAGCCGCGCCTACGCCGACTCGGCGCTGCCGATCGGTGAGGGGCAGACGATCTCCCAGCCCTGGATCGTCGCTGCGATCTGCCAGGCATTGGAGCTGCGTGGCGGCGAGCGAGTGCTGGACGTGGGTTCCGGCTCGGGCTACTCGACCGCGGTGCTCGCCCGGTTGGCCGCCGAGGTGATCGGCATCGAGCGGCACGAATCGCTCGCGGTCGAGGCCCGTCGCGCCCTCGGCCAAGTCGGCGTCGAGAACGTCGAGCTCCTGGTCGGCGATGGCAGCCGCGGCGTGCCGGCGAGGGCGCCCTTCGAGGCGATCGCTGTGCACGCAACGGCGCCGGCGCCGCCGCGGACCCTGCTCGGCCAGCTCACCGACGGTGGTCGCCTGGTCGTGCCGATCAGCGCCGACCGCATCGACATGCTGACCGTCTTCCGCCGTTCTGGTGGGGAGCTGCAGCGCGAGGAGGTCGGCCCTTGCCGCTTCGTCCCCCTGATCGGCAAGGAGGGCTTCGGCCCTGGTTAGACGGTCTAGCGGACCGGCCTGAAGCGCAGGCGGTTGCGGCCGCCGTGCCCGATCAGGCTGGCGTCGTGGCCGCCGATCAGCACGTCGGGCCCGGGGGAGCCCTCCAGCTGCTCGACCGACGGATCGATGTGCCCGGGAGTGCAGGGGCTGCCAGCGCGTCTAACCGGGCCGCCGATCCTGGCGAAGACGCCCGGGGTGAAGCGGAAGAAGTTGGCGTCGTCGTTGCCTGGACCGCCGTCGAAGAGGTCGCCGTCGCAGGGGTCGCCGCCGACCAGGACGTCAGAGCCCGGTCCGCCGATCAGCGTGCTCTTGCCGCTCTGCACGGGCACGTGGAAGTCGGTGCGGGCACCGATCAGCGCGTCGTCGCCAGCGCCGCCTTCGAGCACGTCGGGATCGCTGTCGTCGCCGGCCTCGATCACGTCGCCGCCCGGACCTCCGTTCAGGGTGTCGGCCCCGGGCCCACCGTCTATTCGCACTTCGATTCCGGCGGAGACGCTGCCGTCGATGGCCACGTAGTCGTTTCCGCCGTCGACGTCGATCAGGATCGTCCCCACGTCGGCGGAGCAGAGGGCGGCGCCATTGCTCGGTGCGCAGCCCTCGACGTTCTCCGCGGGGAACGGGTTGCTGCTGTCGGAGATGATCAGGTCGGAGCCCTGCCTGGCGACAGTCACAGAGTCGCTCGCGCCGTCGCCGTGGACGCTCAGCGAGTTGCTGCCGTCGATGCTGTGAACGCTGGTCACGATCGGGCTGGGCTCATTCTTCGTCATCTCTCCGCAGGCCTCGGTCTGTGCGGCGTCGTCGCAGCTTGCTCCGTCCGGACCGCCGTAGAGGACGTCAGCGCCACCACCGCCGTCGAGCTCGTCGTAGCCGGCGCCGCCATCGATCCGGTTCGCTGCGCCATCGCCGACCAGGATGTCGTTGTAGGCCGAGCCGACGATGTCCTCCGTGCCGGCGGCGATCTGGTCGCGGCCGTCGCCGTGAGCGGTGCCGGTGGCAAGGTCGGCGGTGACCGTTTCGGAGGCGGTGGAGAAGGAGGCGATGTCGCGAGCGCCGGGACCGCCATCGAGCTTGTCGAAGCCGATGTCGCCGCGGAGGACGTCTTCGTCGCCCGGGCCGCCATTGATGTCGTCGCGGCCGTGGCTGCCGAGCAGCAGGTCGGTGCCGCCGTCGCCGTTCAACGTGTCGTCGCCGAGACCGCCGTCGACCATGTCGTTGCCGGAGCCGCCGCTGAGCACGTCGTTGCCGCGGCCGCCATAGACGCGGTCGTCGCCGCCTTCGCCATCGATGGCCCTCTCGCTCGCCTTGCCGGCGTAGAGCACGTCGTTGTCGGCGCCACCCTTGAGCGAGTCGGGGCCGCGGCCGCCCATCAGCGTGTCGGCACCGCCGCCGCCGTGCTCGCTGTCGGGCCCCTTGGCGCCGAACAGCTGGTCGTCTTCACCGCCGCCGGTGAGGCTGTCGCCGCCGGTTTCGCCCAGCAGGCGGTCGTTACCGCCTTCGCCGTAGAGCGCGTCGAAGCCGCGCCCGCCGTGGATCGTGTCGTCACCCGGACCGCCGCAGATCGTGTCGTTGCCGTTGGGCCCGCCGGAGATCCTGTCGTTGCCGCCACCGCCGTAGATCACGTCGCTGGCCTTTTTGCCGACGATCGTGTCGTTGCCGGGGGTGCCGACGATCGTCGCGTGCTTGCCGGCGCAGGTCGTGGCGGACGCCTTGCTCCAGGCGGGAAGGAGGAAGATCAGCGCCGTGCCGAGCAGGACGGCAGCAAGGCGCGGCAGATGAGGTTTGGCCGAGTGGTCCATTCCGAGTCTGCATCGGCCGGAGTGGAGATCCCTGCAGCTGTGCAAAGCCGCCGTCTATTCCGGGCTTCGTACTGTCCAGCCCGGCGTGTCGCGCTCAGCAGCCGACGGGATTCGGGTCGACACCGTCCCTCTGCACGTCGTCGCTGCTTCCGCCGCCGCAGTTGATCGCCTTGTCCTGCTTGCCGTCGACGGCGTCGATGAAGTCGTTGCCTCCCTTGCCGTAGAAGCTGTCGGCGCCGAGATGGCCGAGGAAGCTGTTCTCGCCGCCGTCGCCGATCAGCACGTCGGGGCCGTCGGAGCCCTCGAGGCTCTCGTTGCTGGAGCGGACCTGATCGGGCGCACCGCACCCGGCTGGGCCCCCGGTGCCGCCGAGCTCGACGGTCAGGGCTGCGTTCGAGCGCCCGTAGGAGACGGTGTCGTCGCCGGCTCCGCCGTCGTAGATGTGTCCCTGGCAAACGGCAACCGACGAGACAAGGAGGTCGTCTCCGGGACCGCCGGAGAGCTGGTCGGCGCCGGGGTCGGCGTAGAGCACGTCGCTGCCGGCGTTACCGACGAGCGTGTCGTTGCCGCTGTCGGGGTTGTTGTAGTTCTCTCCCGCCTCGAGCACGTCATCGCCGGGGCCGCCGCTGAGCGAGTCCGAGCCGGCGTTGCCGTTTGCCCGCACCTTGACCCCGGCGGGAACGCTCGAGTCGATATTGATCTGGTCGTTGCCGGCGCCGCCGGTGATCACCAGCAGGCTGGTGGCTACCGTCGTCGGACAGGTCACGCTCGAGGGGCTGCCGCTGGGCGCGCAGCCGTCCCCTGGGGCTATCGCCGCGTTGTCGGAGACGATCCAGCCGCTGCCGCCGAAGGAGACGTTGATGTCGTTGGGTTTGGCGCTTCCCTGCACGATCAGGCTCGATCCGTCCAGCCCCTGGTTGAGGATCACGAGCGTGCCGTCTCCAGGCGGGTTTTCTTCGGCGCCGCACGAATGCTCGACCGAGAAGGCCTGGCAGTCGTCGCTGCCGGCGCCGCCGAACGCTTCATCGGCGCCGCCGGCGCCGCTCATGTCGTCGTTGCCGACCCCTCCGTCGAGGCGGTTCACGCCGCCGTCGCCGACGATGTTGTCGCCCTGAGGCGAGCCGACCACGTCCTCGAAGCCCTGCAGCGTGTCGTGGCCGTCGCCTTTCGATTTGTCCGTGCCGAGGTCGACGATCACGCCGCTGCGGGTCGCGCTGGCGTAGGAGACGATGTCCTGGCTGCCGGGGCCGCCGTCGAGCGTGTCTTCCCCGCTGTCGCCACGGACGACGTCGCCGTCACCCTCTCCGCCGGTTGCGCTGTCGCTGCCCGCGCCGCCGACGACGATGTCCGCTTCGCCGCCGCCGTCGAGCAGCGGATCGTCGCCAGGGCCGCCGTCGATCTGGTCGCTCCCGGGCCCGCCGCTGAGCTTGTCGTTGCCCTTGTCGCCGGCGAGCCGGTCATCACCGCCACCGCCGTCGGCCTCGTCGCTGCCTTTGGCGCCGCTGAGGTAGTCGTCGCCGGCGGCGCCGATCAGCACGTCGGGGCCTTTGTCGCCGAGCAGGCGATCTTCGCCGCCACCGCCGACCAGGCTGTCGGAGCCCTGGGCGCCGCTCAGCTCGTCGTTTTCGTCGCCACCGTCGAGGTGGTCGGAGCCGGTTTCGCCGCTCAGGTCGTCACTGCCGCCTTCGCCGTAGAGCGCGTCGAAGCCGCGCCCGCCGTGGATCGTGTCGTCACCCGGACCGCCGCAGATCGTGTCGTTGCCGTTGGGCCCGCCGGAGATCCTGTCGTTGCCGCCGCCGCCGTAGATCACGTCGCTGGCCTTTTTGCCGACGATCGTGTCGTTGCCGGGGGTGCCGACGATCGTCGCGTGCTTGCCGGCGCAGGTCGCGGCGGACGCCTCGGTGCTCATTCCCAGCACCAGCAGGCCGATCGAGCAGAGGGCGACTGCGGCCGGGAGCTTGAGCGTGCGGGAGAGGACAGGCTGCATCACGTTCCCCATCGACCGTTTCCCACCCGCCTACACCCCATGGACGAACAAACGTCCAAGCACGGCGCCACCAACCTGTGTCCCGCCCCGTCAGATACGCTCGCTCCGCCATGCGGGGTGGGATCTACGTGCTCAACTTCTACTCGCCGGTCTTCGTCGACCAGCTCAAGCGCGGTCGCAAGACGGCGACCATCCGGCTGGGTGACAAGACGAGCAAGTACGAGCGCGGACAGGTGGTCTGGATCACGGTCGGCTTCCGTCACAGCCCGCGCGAGAAAATCTTCGCCGCCTGCATCGACGACGTCGAGGTGAAGAGGGTGGGGGACCTCTCGCCTCGCGACATCGAGCACGACAACCCGGAGTTCCGCCGGCTCGAGGACGAGATCAAGTTCCTCGAACAGATCTACGGCCGCACGGTCGGCCCCGACGACATCGTCACCGTGATCCGCTTCTCGCAGATCGTCGAGCCGCCGGGTGCGCACTTCGGCAACGGGGAGACGCCGCACCACAACTGAGCCGATCGTCCGCGACGCTCGTATCCCGTCTCAATGGCCCACTACGCCTTTCTCACGACCTGGCTTCTGGACTCGCCGCGCGAGCCGGTCTGGGAGGCGATCTACGACCAGGAGCGCTGGCCCGAGTGGTGGCGGGGGGTGGAGGAGGTCGAAGAACGCAACGGCGGTAACGGCGACGGCGTCGGCGCTGTCTCGCGCATGGTCTGGAAGAGCCTCCTGCCCTACCGGGTCGAGTTCGAGGTGACGACGACGCACGTGGAGCGCCCCCATCTGCTGCAGGCCGATGCGGTCGGGGAGCTGGCCGGGATCGGTCGTTGGCGCCTCTATGAGAACGACGGTGTCACCGCCGTCCTCTACGAGTGGAACGTGGCGACGACGAAGCCGTGGATGAACCTGGTGGCGCCGATCGCCCGCCCGGCTTTCGAGTGGAACCACGACTGGGTGATGTCGCACGGCGGCACCGGCATCGCCGAGCTGCTCGGCTGCAAGCTGCTTGCCAGCGGTTGAGCGGTCTCGCTATCTTTACGTTCTCTTGGCACTCACCTGTGTAGAGTGCCAACGCCCGGAGACCGCGAAAGTGGCTCTGAGGCGTCGATTTTGAGACTTTGACCAGTAAATCACCGATAACGGAGGTCCACGGATGAAGCTGAAGCCCCTCGGGGAACGGCTGATCGTCAAGCCGATCGAGGAGGAGGAGACGACCGCTGGCGGGATCGTCCTTCCCGACACGGCGAAAGAGAAGCCGCAGAAGGGCAGGGTCGTCGCCGTCGGCGATGGCGCAATCAACCAGGACGGCAGCCGCCGCCCGCTGGACGTGAGCGAGGGCGACGAAGTCCTCTACTCCAAGTACGGCGGCAACGACATCGTCCTCGAAGGCGAGGACCTGCTCGTGCTGAAAGAGTCGGACGTCCTCGCCAAGCTCGGCTAGACGCGCCAACAGGACTTAGAGAGACCAAGGAGGAAGGAAACCGATGGCTCACAAGGAGCTGAAGTACAAGGAGGAGGCCAGGGGCGCGCTGCAGGCCGGTGTCGACACCGTCGCCGATGCGGTCAAGGTCACCCTCGGGCCGAAAGGCCGCTACGTCGTGCTCGACAAAAAGTTCGGCGCGCCGACGATCACCAACGACGGCGTCACCATCGCCCGCGAGGTTGAGGTCGAGGACGTCTTCGAGAACCAGGGCGCCCAGCTCGTCCGCGAGGTTGCCACGGCAACCAATGACGTTGCCGGCGACGGCACCACGACGGCGACGCTGCTCGCCCAGACGATCGTCCGTCAGGGCCTCAAGAACGTCGCCGCCGGCGCCAACCCGCTCGCTTTGCGCCGCGGGATCGAGAAGGCGGTCGAGGATGTGGTCGAGAACCTGCGCGACAAGCAGTCCAAGGAGGTCGCCGGCAAGGAGCAGATCGCCCGCGTCGCCGCCATCTCCGCCGCCGATGACGAGATCGGCGACACGATCGCCGACGCGATCGAGAAGGTCGGCAAAGACGGCGTCGTCAACGTCGAGGAGGGTCAGACCTTCGGCATGGAGCTGGAGTTCACCGAGGGGATGCAGTTCGACAAGGGCTACATCTCGCCGTACATGGTCACCGACCAGGACCGCATGGAGGCGGTGCTGGAGGAACCGTACATCCTCATTGCCAACCAGAAAATCGGCAACGTGCGGGACATCCTGCCGGTGCTGGAGCAGGTGACCCAGAGCGGCAAGCCGCTGCTGATCGTCGCCGAGGACGTCGAGGGCGAAAGCCTCGCGGTCCTCGTCGTCAACAAGCTGCGCGGCACCTTCACCGGCGTTGCCGTCAAAGCGCCGGGCTTCGGCGACCGCCGCAAGCGGATGCTGGAGGACATCGCCATCCTCACCGGCGGTGAGGTGATCACCGAGGAGATGGGCCTCAAACTGGAGAACACCCAGCTGGCCCAGCTCGGCAAGGCGCGTCGCGTCGTCGTCTCCAAGGACACGACGACGATCATCGACGGTGCCGGCGACGCCGAGGACATCAAAGGCCGGATCAACCAGATCAAGCAGGAGATCGAGAACACCGACTCCGAATTCGATCGCGAAAAGCTGCAGGAGCGGCTCGCGAAGCTGGCCGGCGGTGTCGCGGTGGTCAAGGTCGGCGCCGCCACCGAGACCGAGATGAAGGAGAAAAAGCACCGCGTCGAGGACGCCCTGCAGGCGACCCGGGCGGCGCTCGAGGAGGGAGTCGTGCCGGGCGGTGGCGTCGCGCTGCTGAACGCGCAGTCAGACCTCGATCCGGACAGGCTCGACGATCCCGACGAGGCGACCGGCGCACGCATCGTGCACCGCTCGCTGGAGGAGCCGGTGCGCCAGATCGCCGAGAACTCCGGTCTGGAGGGCTCGGTCGTGGTCAACAAGGTGCGCGACCTGAAGGCCGGCGAAGGCCTCGACGCCGCCACCGGCGAGTACGGCGACCTGATCAAGGCCGGCGTGATCGATCCGACGATGGTGACCCGCTCGGCGCTGCAGAACGCGGCCTCGATCGCCAAGAACATCCTCGTGACCGAGGCGATCATCGCCGAGCCGCCCGAGAAGGACGGCGCCGGCGGCGGCATGCCCGGCGGCATGCCCGATATGGGCGGGATGATGTAACGACGCCTGCTCAGGCGTATGCTCGCCCCAACAGGCGAGTGGCTTTGACGAAGGGCCCGGGCAACCGGGCCCTTCGTCTTGCATGGCTTCTGTCACAGACCCTGCACCAAATTGGCGCGACCAGCGCAACACCCGCGCGCCCGGGCCTGCCAGCGTTGGCCCATGTCACCGCGCCACCCTCAGCTCCCCGCCGACGGGCCTCAAAGCGAACAAATAGGACGCTTTGAGGCCCGTCGGCGGAAGAAGTCCGTATCGAGAGACAGAGAAATTGCGGGGATCGCCGCGCGCCAGAAGGGATTGATCTCACTCGAGCAGCTTCGGGTCATAGGGATCAGCAAGGACGCCGCCTGCCGCCGGGTTGCGGCGGGCAGGCTTTTTCGGGTTCACGAGGGAGTCTTCGCTGTTGGTCAGCCGCGGCTGTCGAGTTACGGCAGACGCTTGGCGGCGGTGCTTGCTTGTGGACCTGGGGCGGTGCTGTCGCACCGATCTGCGGCGGCCTTGTGGGGGTTGCGAGAGAACAAGCACGCTTCGATTGATGTGACAGCGCCGAATCGGCGGGGGCGCATTCCCAAGGGGATCGATGCGCATCGGGACGGGGCGCTGACTCCAGCCGACCGGACCGAACTGCACGGCATCCCTTGTACGAGCGTGCCCCGCACCCTGCTGGACTTCGCGGCGGTCGCGCCGATCTGGGAACTGCGGAAGGCTGTCTCCGAGGCGGAGGTGCTGCGAATCCTCGACCACGGCGCCGTTCGACGGTTGATCAAGCGCAGCCGGGGCCGGCGTGGGGTGGCGCGCCTGCGAATGGTGATGGACGAAATCCATCCTCAGATGAAGCGGACGCGAAGCGAAATGGAGATCAGATTTCTCCGGATGTGCGAGCAAGCTGGACTGCCTCGTCCAGAGGTCAATGTGACGCTCTACCCTGGTGGTCGTCGCACAATGCCCGACTTCCTCTGGCGTGTCGCAGGCTTGATCGTCGAAACCGACAGTCGCCGCTATCACGACACCGACTCCGCTTTTCAGAGTGACAGAGAGCGCGAGCAGCGGCTGCAGCTGGCAAGTTGGCGCGTCTCTCGCTGCACCTGGGAGCAGATCGAACGCGAACCCCGGCGCCTCGCCGAGACGATTCGCAGTCTCCTCACCCAGCCAAACCTTCGCCGACGGGCCTCAAAGCGAACAAATAGGACGCTTTGAGGCCCGTCGGCCGCTAGGAGGCGGGCGCGGGCTTCTTCGGCCTGGGAGGCAATGGGGGCAGGGTGCCGGCGTTGTATTCGGTGTATTGGAGGAAGTTGGGGCGCCTTGCCTTCAGGCGCAGGGTGTTGGTGGTGCGTGGGTAGAGGCGCAGGTCGTAGGGGTTCTCACCGGGACCGAAGCCGTCGTAGTAGACGAACATCCGCACTCGCGGGCGCTTTGCCGTCCAGGCAACCAGCTGCTTGACGAAGCGTGGTTCGTCTTTGCCGTAGACCGCCCACTCGGCGATCGAGAACGGTTTGCCGCGCCACTGCTTGCCTTCGAAGAAGTGGTTGAGGTCTTTCCAGACGGGATACTGGGAGTAGAAGTCGGTGCCGACCCAGTCGACCCAACGTCGTCCCGGCCAGTAGTTGCCGGGGAAGTTGCCCTTGACTCGGGGCGAGCCCCCGGGCAGCGGGCTCCAGATGATGCTCACCGGCGCCGCGGGCAGGCTCGTCGGCGCCGGCCCCTTGGTGCGGCTGACCGGGGGCAGTCCGATTCCCGCCAGGGTGCCGTTGATCTGTTCCAACGTGCCGCCCCCGCGCATGATCGTGACGATCCGGCGGAATGCCTGCTTGTACCAGCCGGTCGTGTGTTCGCCGCCTTTTTGGCTGCCGTCGCAGTTGACCGCCGACCAGACGTTGAGGCAGCGGTTGGGCTCGCCCAGCGGGCGGATGTAGGCGAGCAGGCCGTGTTTGGCGAAGAAGCTGTTCAGCTGCAGCAGGTAGTCGTCGCCATAGCCGAGCGCGATCTGCTCGGGGGTGATCAGCTCGGCCAGCGTCTGATCGTCGGCGGTCGAGATGTGCAGGATCGGCCGCGTTTCCGTTTCGCGCCAGCGTTCGTAGGCATTGTTGAGGCTGTTGCCCCAGGGGTGGAAGGTCTCCAGCAGCGCCGGGTGCTTGTTGAGCAGGCCGGCGAATTCTTCGTAGTCCGCGGTCGAGCCGCGGTCGCTGACGCCAAAGAAGACGCTCGGCGTCGGTGGGGCCAGGGTGCGGGCGGAGGCCTGCGCCGCGAAGAGCGCGGCGAGGACGATCGCAAGCGCCGCCGTGTGGCTAAGCCTCTGCCAGGACATCGCCCATCCTTCGTGGCTCGACGCCGAGCTCCTCGGCATCTGCCGTCCCTCGTTCGCTGGTCATCGAGATCTCCATCAGCTCTGCCTCCTCCCAGGTTGCGAACACGGCCTCGCCGAAGACGTTGCGGAGCCCGATCAATCCGGCACGGACGAGGGGGAGGGGCAGATGGACAAGCGGCCGGGGCCTTCCTGCGACGCGGCTGACCAGGTCCGACATGTCGTCATAGCTGAGCGTCTCGGGACCGGCGAGCTCGTAGCGCTCGCGGACGTCGCCCGCCAGTGCGGCAACCACGCAGCGAGCGGCATCGGCGGCCCAGATCGGCTGGAAGCGCGCCTGCCCGTCGCCGGAGACTGGCAGCACCGGCAGAAAGGAGAAGCGACGCAGCAGCGTGATCCAAGGGTCGCTGCGGTCGTAGACGATCGAGGGGGCAAAGACCGTGGTCTGCAGCGACGAGGAGGCAATCGCCCGCTCCGCCAGCCACTTCGCACGGAAGAAGCGCGTGCGTTGGGCCGCTGCCGCGTCGAGCGCGCTGAAGAAAACGAAGCGCTCCACGGCGCTGCGCTCGGCGGCGCGCAGCAGGCGCACCGTTGCCAGCCCGTTCAGCTCCTCGATCCGGTGCGGCGGCTGGTCGCGGATCGTTGCCGCCAGGTGGATCACCGTGTCGACCCCGCGTAGCGCCTGCCGCACGAGGTAGGGGTCTGACATCTCGCTGAGGTCGCCGAGGGCGATCTGCACATCGACCCGGCGTGCGCCCAGACGCCGTGGCTCGCGCACGAGGCAGCGCACGTCCTCGCCCCGCTCGAGCAAGAGCGGCAGCAGCCGCGATCCGATATTTCCCGTGGCCCCCGTCAGCAGCACCATGCTGCGCGATGCTAGCGATGGCGCTTGGCCCGGTGATGTTTTTTCCGCTTGGGCTTGGGGCCGAGGTTGAGGTCGACGACCCCGTTCGCCGGCTTGGAGGCAGGCCCCGGCGTGGACGACTTGACGATCAGCGGCCCCAGCCGGTGCCCTTTCCTGGCTTTCGGCTTCTTCACCTTGCCGAGCGTGCAGTGAGCGGCGTTCAGCGCAGCCCTCGCCTGGGCGAGCGTCTTGCCGGCGAGCTTCGGCACGGTGCAGTTGCTGCGAACTACTGGGACCGGGCTCGGCGAAGGTGAGGGAAGGATTGAGGAGGAGCTTGGAGTTGGGGGCGGCGACGGCGCAACGACCGTCCAGGAACGGCTCGCTGGAGTTGGGTCGACCAGCCCACTTGGAACTTTGGCGCGCACTTCGAACGTGTGCGTGCCGACGCCGACGGTGAAAAGCTTTGGGCTGCTGCATGGCGACCATATGGGTTCGGCATCCAGCCGACACTCAAAGGTCCCTATGTCCGCGTCGGTGCGAGCGAACTGAAAGGAAGCTGCCGTTTCTTCGGTCGAACTCGCCGGGCCGCTGCTGATGGCAGTGTTGGGGGCAACGGTCTCGCTGCCGACCGGCACGAGTGCGTTGAGCGCGGCCGCTACGTCGAGCCGCCCCCCGCTGGTGGTTTTCCCGCTCAAGGCAGAGTCGGGATCGACGCTGGAGAGCAGCGCGTTCTTCACTTCGGTCACGGTCGCACTCGGTTTCATCGAGAACAGCATCCCGGCAGCCCCGGTCACATGCGGCGCCGCCATTGAGGTGCCCTGCAGGAAGCCGTAGCTGCTGGCCTGGCCGACGGCCTCGGCGCAGACGAAGGAAATGTCGTCAAGCCAGACGCCATCCCCCGCTGCGGGGGAAGAGCCCGTGGTGAAGCGGAATTGGATCTGCACGCTTCCGCCAGCGTTGAGAGTGGCGGGCATTTGCAGGAAACGCCTGTCCAGGCCCGGTTTGACGGTGCTGCCGGGCGTGGAGGAGATTTGCTCCACGCCGTTCAGCAGCACCGAGTAGCGGTACTGGTCAGTGCCCGAGAGCGCGACCCGACGGGTCTGGTTGAGTTTGCAGCCCCCGTTGGAGGGAACGGTGACCGGCGCCGAGGTCGTCTCGCGCACCGTATTGGCAGTCGGAGCACCTTCGGCGTCGGTTATCCCAAACGAGGTCAGCGGCGATTCGTTGGTGCGTTCGAAGCCCCCGTTCGCCCCCGTGGCGGGCCATTTCGAGTTGAAATTATTGACCGTGAAGGTGTCTTCAAAGGGAGTCGAGTAGGGGTAGGTGCTGAGCGTCTCGGTTCCGGGCGCGCCGAGGTCGACCGAGGTTGCACCCCAATCGGAGAAGCTGGCGAGCCCGTCCGCCTGGTCGGTCGCCGCCACGCAGACGATGTTGTCGATCGCACCGGAGACCGGCGGGGAAGCCTGGGTCTGGGGCGTGAAGTCGCACGGATAGTGGTGGCCGTGCGGTGCCGAACCGCCACCATCGTTGTCGGATCCGTCGTTGCCTGCGGAGATGAAAAAGAGGACTTCCTTGGCTTCGGCAATCGCGTTGACTTCCGATTGAAAAGCGGTGTTACCGCCAAGCGACATGTTCACCACACGGGCACCCTTCGCGCTGGCGTAGTTGATTGCCGCGACTATGGAGGAGATGCGGCAGAGACTTTCTTCTTCGAGGGGGTAGCGCGAGCAGACCCGCAGCGGCATCATGCGAATGTTCCGGGAGACGCCGCTGATGCCGATTCCGTTGTTGCCCTGCGCTCCGATCGTTCCAGCGGTATGGACGCCATGCCCGCCCGAGAGCAGGTCCTCATCGGTCGGGTCGCCGTCCACGGTCGGCGCTTCGCCGTTGTTGCCGATGAAGTCGGCCCCGTGGATGTCGTCGACGATGCCGTTGCCGTCGTCGTCGACGCCGGCAATGCCCCCTGCCTCCCCAGCGTTGGTCCAGGCGACGTTCGCCAGGTCGGGGTGTTCGAAGCGGTAGCCGCTGTCGATGTCGGCGATCACCGTCGTCGGCGTCCCGACCGTACGATTCCAGGCCGCAGGGGCGCCGATGTCCGCTCCGGCGACGGCGCCGGTGAAGCCGTGGACCCCGAGGCCGGTGTTCTGCAGCCCCCAAAGCTGACCGAAGTCCGGGTCGTCGGGAATCGAGTTCAGGGCGGTGGTGGCGTCGCGTTCGGCAAGGACCACCGCCGGGTCCGCCCGCAGCTCACGAATTGCCTTGCGGGCCTTCTGGCCCGGTTCGACCTCGACAAGCTGGAAGCTGCGGTTGCCGAGATCGCTGCCGAAATCGACTTCGGCATCCGAGCGGGCGGCGACCCGGTCGGGGTGGTCGGCGCCCCGCGCCCACTGAACGATCACCCGGCTGTTGGAGAAAACGGTCGGTGGGGTCGGTGGCGCCGCGGGCGGCGCGGGTTGCTCTTCACCGGCAAGCGCGGTGGGGGCTAGGGCGAGCGCCGCCAGCACCATGCCGACGGCCCAAATGCGCGGATCGAGCACGAAAGGATGCTAGAGCGGAAGCCGTCGGGTGCATAGCTGAATCTCGGGGAGTCCCGGCTCGGGCACGTGGCGCAGCCGGACAATCCCTAAAATGTCGGTTCGCGCTTGGCGGGGCCCGAATACCCGCCGCGCACCACAAAGACAACTCCAGGAGAATCTTTCGAATGACCTACGTCATCGCCGAGCCGTGCATAGGCCAGAAGGACAATTCGTGCGTCGAGGTCTGTCCAGTGGACTGCATCCACCCGACGCCGGACGAGCCCGACTACGACTCGGTCGAGATGCTCTACATCGACCCCGACGAGTGCATCGACTGCGACGCCTGTGTCGAGGCCTGCCCGGTCGACGCCTGCTTCGCCGAGGACCAGCTCCCCGCCGAGTGGGCCAAATACGCCGAGATCAACGCCGACTACTACAAGAGCAAAGCCAGCGCCTGAAGTAGGCGCCGGGCAAGGGCATCCGCCCTAATGTAGAACGCGCCGGTAGAGATGCTGTCGGACGTGCCCAACCAATTTCGGGTTGAGTTCAGCGGTAGAGAATAATTTGGTCGCGGGTGCTGCAGACAGCAGAACCGTTCACATAGAAATCCGGTTCCCAATTCGCTGGGGTGGTCGTGAAGTAGGTGGTATTCAGAGCCCACGTCTCACCGGGCGTTAGTTCTGCGTCGAGAGAGCCAATCGTGTCGTATGCAGCCGTGGCCGCGACTGGATCGCGAGTCTCCTGGACAAGCGTTACCGTCCCGGTTCCGGGACCGCGTTGCTGGCCCGGAACGAATTCCACGTGAGCCGAGATGCAGCGGTTGTCCCTGACAGCGAGCGCCGGTTGCTCGGTTGGTCCCTCAACAGAGACATAGGGGAAGCTGCTGGTCGGAGTGGCGTAATTCCGCACCGAGCTACCGATAAGGTCGGCGAAGGATACGACGCCGAAGACCGGAAGCGTGAAGACCCGCTTTGCGATGACATCCCCGCCGAGCAGGGCGGCGATCCGGAGTCGGTATTCGCCGAGGGCTTGTGGAGGAAGGTGGCCAGTTCCTCGATCAGCTTTTAGGGGCATGACCGTCCTCCAAATTCGGGCGGTGCCAACCGGTCGCTGGATCACAAGGCGATGGCCTTTTCCGAGGTGTTTCCCGCTCCAGGAGATGGGAGTCGGAACGTTTTCCCTTGCCGTCGTATTCACGGCAATCTTGACAACGGGATTCTGCTTAGCCATGGCAGTCGCGGCCATGAGCATCACAGCGATGGCGAACGACAGAACGACGATAAGAGATTGGCAACGCCGTGACATGACCCCTCCTGTTGCTTTGAGTGGCGGCAGCCTATCGGGTACGCAACGGGGTTTACGCGACTTCGAGCGCTCCTTGGGGCCATAGCTCGCGGGAGCCGACGGCGCTCTAGTGGTTGCTCTTTAGACGAATCGGGCCAAACAATTGATACAAGAGCAAGAGCGCAGCCTGAGGTCTATTGCCTGCGGAGAGAGGCACGGGGGATAGCGCCTGTGGGGCGAGGTTTAACGGCCGTAGCTTCCAGTGGGATCGGCCGTAGGGCTGTTCCGCATGGCTGCTATGGCCCGCTAACGACGGAGATCGTCAGAGTGCTGGTGTAGGTGCCTGAAAAGCTGTTTTGCGGCACCGTCACGCTTACGGTGGGGGTCAGGGTAAACGTGCCGAGGCCAGTCGTGGCAGCAGCGTTGAAGAACTTGACCGCCGTGGGCGGGGTCGATCCGGCTGGCACAGTTACGGGATAGGTGGTCGCGTTGGTCGGCGTCGTACAGAGGCCGCCGTTGGCGCAGGCGCTTGACACGGCGGTGATCTGCGAGGCGGCAGCGGGCAGCGTGCGGCTGCCGCTGAGAAACTGGGTCGAGGTGATCGTGGTTTTCCAGCCGAGACCGGCGCTGGAGCCGGTGCGGGTGTCGTTGAGGGTGAGCGGGACCGTGTAGGTTTTCGTCTGATCGCCGCTGTTGAGGTTGGCCGAGATGTTCGGCGCCGCCGTCGTCGCAACCGAGAGGGTGGCCTGCGAGGCGTCGCGCAGGGCAACCGTCGCCCCGATCCAGGCCGATCCCGAGGAGGCGGGTTTCGCGGTCTTTGCGGTGGTGGCCCCTGCGCTCGCTTGGACGAAATCGGCCGCCTCGCTGGTGGTCGAGCCCGATGCGACGTCGTAGCGCTCGGTGGTGCTGGCGTCGGCAGTCACGGTCGTAGCGGCAGCGAAGGAGGCGAAGGCCACAACCTGATCGTTCGCGGCAGAGGTGGTGACGCTCGGGCCGGCCGCGTTGCCGTTGGTGCCGGTTGTGGTGGCGGAAGCGTCGACCGGCGAAGTCTGGTTGACGCCCCTGTAGGCGACGATCCCGGCAGAGGCGGATCGGCTCGTGCCCAGGCCCCATGAATAGCTGGACCCCTCACTGGCGCCGGCCACTTTGTAGTAGGCGATCTGTCGCAGCGCCGTGCCCTGCGTGGTGTCGGTGACCACCGTCCAGCCGCTGGGCGCGGTAATCGAGCCGGTACCCGTGGCCGTCAACGTGGCGAGCATCGCGTCGCCCTGGGCGACCCCGGTTGGCGTGTTAACGCTGAGACTCGTAGCGCCCGCGCCGTTGTTGGCGCTGCTCGCGGCCACGAAGCTGATCGCGCCGAGGGCCACGCCGGGGGTCAGCGCCAGAGCCAGGGCCGCCGCGAAGGCGAGCGCCAGTCGGCATCGAGCCGCTCGCCAGGATGACTCCCTGTCTCGCCGGCCTGCAAGCACTCTCGTGGGCCCCGCTAGACGATTCCCCGGCTGCGCATGAAGAAGAAGCCGGCGGCGGCGGCGGACAGCACCGAGACGCCGGCCAGGACATAGAGAGCGGTTTCTCCTCCTCCCGACGAGCTGGACGGCGCTATCTGAGCTGCCTGGGAGCCGAAGACCTGCTTCGTGTCGGCCTTTGAGATCGCGAACGGGAACGTCCGGGTCAGGCGGCGGCCGCGATAGCTGATAGTGACCGTCCCCCGATACCGACCCGGTCGCAGCGCCTTACCCCGGACATACACGGGGAAGTCAACGTGCGTTTCCGGGACGAAGGTGTCGAGATTGAAGCTTTGGCTTTTCACCAGGCTGCCACTGCGGTTGACGACCTTCAACGATCCGCCCCCCTTAAGTAAGACGTTGCCAGGGTTGCCGATCCCGAGCAGGAGGGACTGGTGTCCCGGCTGGCTTCCCGCCTTGATGCCGCTCAGCGCCATCTTCACGCGCTGAGGACCGGGCAGGTTGACTTGGAGGGCTATAACGCTCAGTGCTTGGATTCTCACTTCGAAGGTACCTTGCGCGCCTTGGCCCGCTGAGCCGCTCGATGAGGTTGAGCGTTGGGCGACGATGCCGCCCAAGTGCTGGCCCGCCGAGGCTCCCATTGGCACGCGGACGCTGAAGGGCACCACCCGGGACTGACCGGGGCCGAGCTGGATGGCGCCTGTCCCGAGGTCGGTCCACTTTCCCACGCCCCGTCGCGGTTCTTGCCGGGAGCGATAGACGGCACCGCTCGTTTGTCCGGTGGTCGCGTCGACCGCATAAAGCGTGGTCTGGCCCGCCTTGGAGCCGACATTGATCACCCGGACCTTGCCGCGGATCGTGGCGCCGGGCGTACTTTGGTAGACGAAGTAGCCGAGCTTGGCGGGCGAGGCTGGCTTCAGGGCAAAGGTCGGACCCGTGGCGCTTTCGGCGGCAGCCGGCCAAGCGACCGACGCGAAGACAGTGACCGCGCCCAGCGCGATCACACGACGGCCCGCCTGGAAGACCTTAATGTAGGCGGGGGCTGGCAAGCCCGGGCAGTCTACGGCCCGCTGACGATGGAAATCGTGAGCGTGCTGGTGTAGGTGCCGGCGGTGCTGCTCTGCGGGACGAAGACGCCGATCGTCGGCGTGTTCGTGAATTTCCCCATGCCGGTGTTGGCAGCCGCGTTGAAGAATTTGACCGCGGTCGGTGCGGTCGGTGCGGCGGGCACCGCGAGCGGGTAGGCGATCGCGTTAGTGGGGTTGGTGCAGGTTCCCGACGCGCAAACCGAGGTGACTCCCGTCAGCGTGGACGCGTTGGTCGCCAGCGTGCTCGGCGTTCCGCCGCCGGTCGTGAATTGCGTGGAGGTGATTGTTGCGTTCCAGCCGGCGCCGGTGCCTCGCGTGTCCTGGATGGTCAGGGGCACAGTGTAGGTGGGGGTCGAGTCGCCGCTGTCGAGGTTGGCCGAGAAGCTCGGCGTGGCGCTGGTCGAGAGGCTCAGGGTGCTGCCGGTCAGCGTTCCGGTGGCCGTGGCGCTGGCGCCCAAGGCAGTGGCAGGGAGTGCGCAAAGCGCGGCTCCTAAGACGAGAGTCGCAAAAATACCTTTATGCCGCACGGTGATCTCCTTCTGCTGCCGGTCGCTTTCGATGGTGGCGAGATATCGGCATAGATCGGCTCGGACTTTAGGGGGATGGCGAAGGGTTCAGGAGCGGATTCAGCTTCCATCGCTCACGGGGATCGGGCCGAACAATTGATGCGAGAGCAAGGCGAGCGCCTGAAGTAGGCTCCGGTTGCGGTGGGGGTTCGTGTCGCAACCGAGCATGATGTCGATGGGATAACCGCGACGCTTACCGCCGCATTTGAAGCCGATCCGCTGTGGAGTTGGGCCTTTCCGCGCGAAGGTCTCGCCGATCTCTGGCGCATGCTGATCTCCAGCGCACTTCGCTATCCGTGGGTCTGGGTGGCAGACGACTACGCGGCGGCATCCGTTTGGATTCCGCCCGGGGGGACTGAGCTGACCAAAGAGGAGGAGGCAGCGCTCGGACCGCTACTCAACGAGCTGATTGGCTCGCACGCAGCTGAGGTCGAGTCGCTGTTCGCGCGCCTGGACGCCACCCATCCGGATCAGCCGCCTCACTACTACTTGAGCCTGCTCGGCACGCACCCGAACCATCGCGGCAGAGGATTGGGAATGGCCTTGCTTGCCGACAATCTCGCCAGGATCGACTCTGAGGAGATGCCGGCCTACCTGGAGTCGAGCAATCCGCAGAACGATCCCCGTTACGAACGCCTCGGCTTCGTGCGAGTTGGCGAGTTCCAGCGGCCTGACGGACGGCTCACCTGCTCGACCATGTGGCGCGAACCGCGCTGACGCTCACTGGAATCGGCCCGAACAATTGATGCAAGATCAAGAGCGCTGCCTGAGGTCTCTCGTCTACGGAGATGTAGCCACTGGTTCCCTTCCGGTGGGTTAGCCATAGGGAGCGAAAGCGCCGCCACCGCGGGCCGTTGATGCAGCCGCCTGACGGCGAGGGGTAGCCGCCGGCGAAGCGGGGGCTGTCCGCGCTGTCGCTATGGTGAGCGCGTGAGCAAGCGTGGCTCGCATCCACCCGCAAAGGGCTCGCGCTTCGCGGCCGTCCCAGGGCGCCCCCGCCGAGCATCGGCATCCACACGCTCCCTCGACGAGGCCTGCGCCGCGCTTGCATCCCGCCTGCGGGGGCGGCTCCCCGAGCTGGAAGCGACCATCGCCACCCGCGTCTACGCAATCTCGGATCCCCGCGAGGTCGCCGACCCCACCTACCTGCACAGCCTGCACGGTGCCCTTACTGCGGCCCTCGACTATGCCCTCGCTGTCATTGAGCTCGGCGAGCGCCGCGCCCCCGGTGTCCCACCGTCCCTGCTTGCAGAGGCCCGCTTGGCCGCTCGCGCTGGTGTTCCCCTTGACACTGTGCTGCGTCGCTATATCGCGGGCAATGCCCTTCTCGGCGACTTTTTCCTCGAAGAGGCGGAGCATGTCGAAGTCTCAAGCGCAGCCCTTCGCCGCCTGCTGCGCAGGCAGGCGACGCTCTCCGATCGCTTGCTCGAGGCGGTGAGCGAAGAGCACGTACGCGAGGCCAAGAGCTGGCCGAGCAGTTCCGCAGAGCGCCGCCGCGAGTGCGTCAAGGGCCTGCTTGCCGGCGAGCTGGTCGATCACGCCGAGCTCGGATATGACCTCGATGCCCACCACCTCGCGCTGATGGCCAAAGGAGAGGGGTCGCCGGAGGTGATGCGCGTGCTGGCGGGGAAGCTCGACCGTCGCCTGCTCGCCGTCTGCCGTGAGGAGGAGCCCATCTGGGCCTGCTGGCTCGGCGGTAGGCGCCCGCTCGCGGCCGAGCAGGCGCTGCGAGCGCTTGGCGAAATCTCCCTGGATCGGGTGCTCGTAACTGTCGGCGAGCCCGGTGAAGGGCTCTCGGGCTGGCGGCTCAGTCATCGCCAGGCCAAGGCGGCGCTGCCGATCGCCGAGCGCAGAGGACAGCCCACCCTCCGTTACGCCGACGTCGCCCTGCCGGCGTCGATCCTCCGCGATGACCTCGTCGCCACCTCGCTGCGCCAGCTCTATCTGGAGCCGCTCGAAAGAGCGCGGGATGGCGGCAATGTGGCGCGAGAGACCCTGCGCGCCTACTTCGCTGCCGAGCGGAATATCTCCTCGACCGCCGCCGCCTTGGGCGTCGATCGTCGCACGGTCGCAAATCGCATTCGCGCCATCGAGGACCTCTTCGACCGCCCGCTCAAGGATTTCGCGACGGAACTGGAGAACGCATTGCGACTGGATGATTGATTCGATCGCAGTTGCCTGCAGATGTCACGGATCCGTGGCCCGCCGTCATAACATCGCGCGCCTTCCCAGTTTGCGGAATCCCGGGTGAGCAAGACCCCATACTGGGGAAGCAGCGGCTGCGTGTGGTCAGAGACGATCAGCTCGATCCCATCTCACGAAGGAAGGGGTAAGAGCATGACCAAGCACCTGATTCGCGCCGCGGTTGTCGCAGCTGGGCTTTCACTGGTCGCAGGGACGACCGCATTGGCGAAGCCGCATGTGATCCGGGCAGGGAATCTCTTCCTCAGCGATGACGGGGGGATCTTCCCGAGCAGGCTGCCCAGACACAGTCAGATGCCCATCTTGGCGCACATCGACGCTGAAATCGGTACCGCCGATGGCAGTCATCCTCCCGCGGTAAGGACCCTGAACATCGACTTCGACAAGAGCATCCAGGTGAACGCCAAAGGCCTACCCGTCTGCAAGGAGGGACAGCTCGAGGCACGGACGACCGTGGCCGCCAAGAAGGCTTGCCCCAACGCGATCGTCGGCTCTGGAGAAGGCGTGGTCGAGGTCGCCTTCCCCGAACAGGCGCCGCTCATCGCCAAGGGCCCGATCGTCCTCTTCAACGGCGGCACCCAAGGTGGCACCACGCTGCTCTTCGCTCACGCCTACGTTGCCGTACCAGCACCGACCGCCGTCATCGCCACGGTCAAGATCACCCGCATCCACCGCGGCCACTATGGCATCCACACCGTCTCGCAGGTTCCGGTGATCGCCGGCGGGGCCGGCTCGGTGATCAAGTTCAAGCTCAATATCGGCCGCAAATTCACCTATAAGGGCAAGAAGGAGAGCTACCTGACCGCTAGCTGCCCGACCGGCAGCTACTACACGGAAGGGGAAATTCTGTTCAGCGATGGTTCTATGCTCAAGGGGGTTCACGTTCTGCCTTGCACTCCGAAGGGATGATCGACGGTTTTGGGCTTACGTGGGGCGCTGGGAGGGGGCCAGGGCTACAGTGGAGTCATGTGCGCGGCGAGAATTCTCATCCTGTTTTGCTGCCGCCAAGATGCGCGGGGGCACGTTGGGTTCCTGCTTAGCCCGAATTCGGCGTTTTAACCTCAGCGGGTGTAGTTCGCCAGCTTGAGCATGTAGGAGACCGTGGGGTGGTTCGGCTGAACCCCCCCACGGTTACTTCTCGGGGCAGATCGGGTTTTGC